>ENA-UPTA01000005-UPTA01000005.1-activated-sludge-metagenome-genome-assembly--contig:-NODE-5-length-244788-cov-9.874876_pt1 | contig 244788 bp, 228 predicted proteins | sample MGYA00238184_ERZ773361 | MGnify/ENA primary metagenome ERZ773361 (study PRJEB29100, sample SAMN05720205) | activated sludge metagenome | isolation source: anaerobic digester from wastewater...
GGCCCTGGATGCGGCCGGCAACAGCAGTGCCGCCACCATCACCCTGAACGAGACCAATGTGAACGAGACGCCTGTGGCGAATGCAGATAATTACTCTACTGTAGAGGGAACCACGACTGTAAAATCTTCTGTTTTGGCTAACGACACCGATCCGGACGGGAATGTGTTGACAGTCGGGATGTTTGCAACAAATACCTCAGGTGCAGGTGCGCTTGCGGCGAATGGCACTAATACGATTACCACTGCATTGGGTGGTACGGTTGTAATGAATGCCGATGGTACTTATACCTATACGGCACCAGCTCGCAATCATGCTGATGCGATTGCTGATGTGGATAGTTTTGCTTATCGAGCTACCGATGGCAGCCTGAGTTCGGGATGGACAACTGTTACCATTAATATTACAGACACAAACCCCATTGCCAACAACGATGTGGATAGTGTTGGTATTGGCAGCACAGTCAGCGGCAATGTCATTACCGGTGCGGGCGGAGTGACAGCTGACACCTTGAGTGCTGATAGCCCATTTAGTCTGACCAATGTGGTGTTAACACAAGGTACACTGCTTTCAAATACCTTAGGTGCGGGCAATGTACGTACTATCGTGACTAATGCCGGTACTTTGGTGATTGATCAAGACGATGGCAGTTATACCTATACTGCTTCGGTAGCGCCTATTACGGTCACCAACCCAACTGGCACGGCAAGCTTCACAGCACAAGGCATTAATCTGTATGGTTTTGATACAGCAGAGCCATACAACACGGCTGGAAATGTAAACAGTGGGTTGAATTTAAGTACTTTAGATGCAACTTCTGCTGCACGTGCAAGGTTCCAGGAAAAAGCTGGCGAGACAGACGATGGAGTAGGTGTTGAGCAAAATGCAGGTTCAAGCAATACCAATAGAATAGAGAATGGTGAGCAGTTAGTGATTAGCCTTGGTGTTGCCTCCAAATCAACAAGTATCGCATTAAGCAACTTATTGACTGGAGAAGTGGCTACATGGGAAACCTATAGCGCTTCAGGTGCCATAGTCTCTTCGGGTACTACTGCAGGGGATGCGGATGGTCTGACTAATATCAATATTTCATCAGGCACTGCATTCAGTTATGTTGTAGTACGTTCTACTGCAGGTGCAAGCCATTTCAGGGTGGATGGCATTACTGTGATGCCTGAGCCCTCAGGATTACCAGATGTATTTACTTATACGCTGAGTGATGATGATGGCGATACCTCAAGCGCGACGCTGACGATGAACTATGACACAACCACGACTGCAAACAATGATGTCGCAACAGTGTATGAAGCCGGTATCAATGAGAATGGTGCACAGAATGGCGGTACGCAAGAAGCCCAATCTATCGAGATAGCATCAGGCAACATACTTGCGAATGACACAGGGGTAAATGCGTTCACGCAAATCACCAATGTAAATGGTTCTACGCCCGATGTGAATGGCGTGATCACATTCTCTGACGCAAGGGGTACCGTGCAGATTTACACTCAAAACTTTGGTGGTTTTGTCAAAGGCGACTATGTCGTGACTCTGACTGGCAAGACTACAGAGGGGGTCAACGATGTGCTTACCTTTAATTATCAGTTGCAAAACAGCGTATCTGGCGAGATTGATAATGCAACGCTGACCGTGAATATCGTGGATGACGCACCAACCGTGCAAGATGCGATCGTACAGGTTCAGCAAAGCGTGGTTCCAGATACCAATCTGGTGTTCGTAATCGACCGTTCCGGCAGCATGGCCGGCGAAGTCAAGAATGTGGCTGCGGACGGTACTGTCACGATCATGAATCGTCTTGATGCCACCAAAATCGCCATTGCTGCCGTAATCAACGAGTATTTCAGCCAAGGCGGTAACATATCGATCAAGCTGGTAAGCTTTGAGGCAACCGCTGTGTTGCTAAATGGCGGGCTGGCATATACCAATGCGGCTTCTGCAATCGCCGCAGTCAATGCAATCACGCTCGGTGGGGGTACTAATTATCAGGATGGTTTGCAAAAAGCCATGGATGCATTCACGATGGATGGCCCAGTGAATCCGCTGGAAAACAATACGATTTACTTCATTTCTGATGGCGTGCCTAGCGTTGGCGATACGACAGATCCGGGCGCATCAGTGCCGACAGGTAACGGATATCGAGACTTTGTGAACTCGAATGGTATCAACTCTTATGCGATTGGTATCGCATCTGATATCTCGAATCCGACTGAATTGAATAACATCCATAACGTGGACAGTGATGGAAGTGGCGTAAAAGATGCTGCCATCATCGTGACGAATGTCGCTGCACTGGATGATGTGCTGCTGGCTTCCGTACCTACCACGTTTGGTGGGTCGGTTGCCGGCAGCGCGGCTAATTCCAGCCTCAACTTTGGCGCAGATGGCGGATACATCAGTAGCTTGATCATGAGGCTGGATACGAATGGCGATAATGTCGCTGATACGGATGTAACATTCACTTACAACACCGGTACTAACCAGATCAGTGTGGTAGGGCCTTTCCCAGCAACCGGATTCCCGCTGGCTGGCAGTTCACTTACACTCAACGCCAGCAATGGGTTTGCAGATGGCATTCTGGTGTTTGATTTTGTTACCGGGGAATACACCTATCAGACTGCAGGTTTTGCGAGTGAAGGCGAGCAATTTGACATCAAGTTTGTTGCAACGGATGGTGATGGCGATACTGCTTCCGGCAAGCAAACTATTCAAATTGTCGACGGTAAGCCACAAGCTAAAAATGACATCGATACCTTGCTTGGTGATGCAACCTTCTTCGAAGGTAATGTGATTACAGCTATCGGTACGGACGGCGGCGATAACGTTCAACTGACCTCGTTCAGTACCAATCGTTCCGGTGAAGATAATCCGGGTGATAGCGGAGCAGTCAGCTCCATCGTGTTCAAAGGGGTTACATTCGATTTGACGACACTAGTTGGCTCTACGGCAGCACTGGGGGGAACTTACACGGTGACTTCCGTTGGCGGTGTAAATACGTTGACCTGGACACATGCAACCAATGGCTCTAGTTTGGTGTTTAATGAGGATGGATATTATAGATATGCGCCTCCTACAGCAGAGCTTTCGACAAATGTGACTGGTGCATCAACGAATTACGCTCTAACGAGTGCAGCCTTGGTCACGACGGCTGCAACAGCAGGTATGACGTTAACCGGTATCGCGAGGACAAGTGCTGCAGAAGGCAGCGCAGCAGTTAATACGCCTAACGCGGATGGGGTCGGTATCGTAGGCAATACAAACACCAGGATCGATAGTCTCGAAAGCCTGGTCATTACTTTTGATACTAGTCTCCATCCTCATGGTGTGCAAGGTGTTACGATTACCGTGGATACCTCTAATAGTAATCTTGGTGGAACCAATGCTTTCAATTACAACGTCTATAACGTGCATGGGGATTTGATAGGCCAGTTTGCCAGCAACCTGGAAGGCAACGTGGCTTTGCCTGCAAGTCTCACTGGCATCGGTAAGATTATCATTGATGCGGGTGGCGTCGGCTCATATCCTGGTGCATACGGCAGCATATCCGCAGTGCGATACTCTACCATTCTGGATACGGCTGGTACCGCCGCGCCGGCGCCAGAGGTCATCAGCTATACGATTACAGATACTGATGGCGACATCTCCAGTGCAACCTTGACACTCAACAACATCATAGACGACATTGCAGGTACGTCAGCAAGCAATACTATCAATGGTTCTGCTAGAAATGAGTCTATTTCAGGCTTTGGCGGGGACGACACGATCAATGCTGGCGCTGGCTATGACATTGTGCGCGGTGGTGATGGCAACGATATCATCGATGGCGGAGCGAATGACGACCAGCTTTATGGTAATGCCGGCAACGATACGATTACAGGCGGCACAGGTAAGGACACTATCTTCGGTGATGACGGTAACGATAACCTGAGTGGCAACGACGGTGACGACTACATCAACGGTGGTGCTGGCAATGACATCATCAACGGTGGTTTGGGCGCCGATGTGATTGTAGGTGGTGCTGGCAATGACACCATGACGGGTGGAGGTGTCGGAGTTGATACATTCAAATGGGAACTTGCTGACAAGGGTACTACAAGTAGCCCTGCGGTAGATGTGATTACAGATTTCGACCCTGCGGCCGCTGGCGCAGGAGGTGATGTACTGGATCTGCGTGACTTGCTGACGGGCGAACAGCATGTGGGTAGTGATGCAGGTAATCTGGCATCTTATCTGCACTTTGAAGTGGTGGGTGGTAACACCATCATCCATATCAGTGACAATGGTGGCTTCGCAAATGGGTTTAGTCCAACAAAAGATGTGCAGCGAATCACCTTGACAGGCGTAGATTTGGTGCAAAGCCTGGCAGATGATCAAGCGGTTATCCAAAACCTGTTGACCAACAACAAGCTGATAGTCGACTGAGGACTGTAGCGACTTGTAAAAACCCGGAGAAATCCGGGTTTTTATTTGATGGTTATAAATTATTCCTTCAAGTCTTTAGTTTTGCAAAATCTGACCGATAAATATCAATATGGTGAACTATATCAACACTTGGAGGCCAGGATGCCATACGTATTAAGAGGCCCGGACGGGAATATCCAGGCGATCAGTCAGACGAGTATGCCAATGACTGGCTGGGAACAGCTGGAATCAGGTAATAAGGAATATCTGGATTATCTGGATTTCGCAATCAAATCAGAAGATCCATTCCGTGAGAGTGACATCCAGCTCGCCCGGGTGTTGGAAGATTTGATTTCGTTGTTGATCGATCGTGATTTCATCAGGTTCACCGATTTTCCCGAAGCTGCACAAAAACGCTTGATTGAGCGCCAAGGCTTGAGAATGAGAAATGCAAAACTCCACCTCTTGGATGAGGAACATTTGATGTAATATTTTTATGTGATACTAAAGATGCCAGTTTAAAGGCACCGGTGATGCCAGCGCCTTTTTACTTTTAATCTTCACCAGCCTTGATGGCTGGTCCGGTCATCGCATCAATTCCAAGCCCCGGTAATATAGCAAGTTCTAGTTCGCTTTGTACGCCTTCGGCAATCGCCATCAGGCCGATAGAGTGTGCAATCAGACAGATACCTTTCAGGAACGCCTTGTTGCCTGGGTTTTGATCGATGCTACGGATGATTGACGCATCAATCTTGATGTAGTCCAAATTCAGATCGTGCAGTTCCCCCAAGCGACTAATTTCTGCACCTACGTGTTCTACCCCTAGTTTGCAGCCCAGAGGTTTGATCAATGTGCAGAAGTCTCTAAACTGCGGCAAGTATTGAAATACTCCGTTTTCGGGCACTTCAAGCCATAACCTGCTTGCCGCCTCGGGGTTGCGTTTCAGCATTTTTGTGATATGAGCAAGATATTCAGGATTGCATATTGTGTTGGTGGAGATATTTAATCCAATTGCATGCTTGTCATTTTTGTTGAGGGATTTGATAGCGGTTTCAATCGCTAAGCAATCTAGCTGCGCTACCAAGCCTAACTGTGTCGCCCAAGGGATAAACTCAACAGCGGAATGCCAAGTGCCATTTTCCACCAATTGCAGCCTGGCGGGGCTTTCTTTGTGGATGATTTTGCCATCGTCTGTCATGACAGGGAATGAGGCAAGTTTCAAGCGCTTTGCATCTAGTGCAGATGTCAGCATTGTTCGCCACTCGCTTTCATTGCTGTCTTCGTATTTAGTGAAATCGTTTTTGTCTATCAACTCCAGAAGATCCATTTCTGCTGGATCGGTTTTACCCTTAATGGTTTTAATCAACTCATTGAGCGCGTTGAGTCGCTCGGACTTATGGATACTGCTGGAGATCGTCGGAAGTTTGAAGTTTTCAAACTTGTTTTCCAATCCGGCAGCTTGTAGCAGGGTGTTCCTGATTTGACCGCATAACAGGTTGCTGTCGGTCGGCTCGGTTGAGAACACAGCAAAATCAGAGCCCGTTAAACGGCCTGCGAATAAATTGGGATGCTTTTTACAGAATATGTCGAGAGAGGTCCCCATTCTTTTCAAGACAGCATTGGATTCTGTTTCACCAAGTTTTTCGTTGATTTCGGCAAGGTTGCTGATGTGAGATATAACCAATACCCCTTTGGTAAAGTTTTCATCGTTCGCAATGCAAGCATTGACACGGCTGCTGAAATACTTACGGTTCATCAGGCCTGTCACTGCGTCATAATTCGCCTCGATTCGCATCTGATCGAGCAACTGTGACTGTGTCATCCACATGCCCTTGATGCGTTGCGATAGACGGTTCATTCCCCGCGCCAGGGATTTGAACTCGAGGGTTCTGGGTTCTTTCATGGTGATGAAGTTTTTATCACCAATCGCATCAGCCATTTCCACCATTTCGTTGAGAGGACGAAGGATTGTTTTTAAAATTAATGTTCCAATGATTCCGCAGACAAAAGCAATCAAAGCGCTCCAAAGCAGTGTCCATTTGGTATGGTTCCATAACTCAATGTAGGCAAAATCGGTCTTGCTAGCAATGGTCAGCGTGCCGTACTGAGACCAGCCGTCCTGGATTTGGGCAATGCCAGGGTCGGGAGCTATGGAAATCAGGCTTTTGAACCAAACCGGGATTTCGCTGGAAATATTGGTATCGATACGCTCGCTGAGTATCCCGCCCTTTGGAGATCTGAGTCTAATGTATTGATAGTGGCCGTTATCGAATTGCGCCGATAACATCAGGTTGATGGCGACGGGGTCTTTCTTCATCTGTGAGATAGAAAGCGCCAGTGAGACTGCATTGTCAGTATTCTTGATTTGCAGTTGCTGTTCAAGATAATCCTTGCTGGTAATGATGTTGATAATCAACCCAGTGCCAAATGCCAGCGCAATGACAAGGATAATTGCCAGCCATAATTGTTTAATGAGAGACATGTTGATTCCTATCCATATTACTCAAAACCATCCTGTTGAATGCGCACCAGAACGTTACGCCAGCGCGAGAGATTTTTGAGTGAAGTGCCATGGGGAGTGCTTGCTGTGCCTGTCCACAGACCTTCACTATTGAAACTGAAAATAGGGGTTAAATCAATACGACGCGAAGCTGTATGCACATCCGAGACCAGATTGTCCAGAATCAAGGGTTCTGATGAAGGCGTCTGGTAGTAGCTAAGCACCATGTGCGCTTGGAATATGCTGCTTTGAGGCCCGCCGATTTGGGCGCGAACGTAGGTGAGTTTCAATCGTTCGTTCGGGATGCCAAGCTCTCGCAGGAATATGTATTTGGCAATGCTGTAGTCTTCGCAGTCGCCATGCTTTTTGCCGATGGTTTCAAGAGGTGTCGCCCAATAATCCTTCTCGCCCCAAATTGCCTGATCCTCGTCAAAGGTTATTCTTTCATTAAAGAAGCGATTGATTTGCGCTAGCTTTTCGATGTCTGGGGCAGTTTTTAAACTCGTCACAAGTGTTTGTAATTCCAGGATGCTTTTGCGGGCGGTTTCACCATAACGTTGGTTGGCTTGATTGGCTAATTTGGTAAAGTCTGTCGCCAGTGCAAAGCTAATCACATAGAAAAGTGTAAAAAAACATACAAATAGCCTGATTGGGCTATGTTGTTTAATGGTTTTGTTTTTGATTAGTTTTGTAATAATAGTATCAATGTATTAGAATCAGTCAGCGGCAAAGTCTTTATGCTGTGGTTTGCCATTGCCAGTAAACCAATTGTCCAAGTATGGCGTTATGACGATTGCTTAAGTGCGAATCTGTTTAGCGCCCTGAACAAGAAGTATAAATTAAAACGATTGGGTTGAATCTTTAGGATTAGGATGGTTTTACCCATGAATTTAAAAGATTAATTACAAGAACGATATTGACAATGATGAAAATAATATATCGGGGAGCTGTAGTAGTTTTAGCTTTGTTGGGGACATACCCCGCACATGCCGAGGCTCCCGCGACACTCAAAGAAATCGTCGAAAAAACCGTAACTTCAAACCCGGAAGTTCAGGCAAATTTCCACAATTACAAAGCGGCATTGCAGGATCAGAATGCTGCTAAAGGCGGATATTACCCTCACGCCGACATTGTTTCCACATGGAGGAGCCAGGAACGGCTAACCCCCAATATCGGCAATACTGCCACGCCGGACAGGCAGACCCAGTTGGTGCTTAGACAAATGTTGTTCGATGGTTTCGCCACCAGAAGTGAAGTGAATCGGTTGGACCATGCGGCGCGCGTGCGTTATTACGAATTGCAGAATAGTATGCAAAACACTGCACTCGATTTGGTTAGGGCTTACATTGATATCCAGCGTTATCGTCAACTCGTGGATTATGCCAAAGATAACTACATTGTCCACAAGCAGTTGTACGACCGTATCGAGGAGCGTGTAACAGCTGGCGTAGCCCGCCGGGTTGATTTGGAGCAGGCCAGTGGACGTATGGCGTTGGCAGAAGCAAACCTTCTCACAGAGACTACAAACCTACAAAATGTTACAGCGCGTTTTCAGCGTCTTTCTGGTGAATTGCCGCCTGATACGCTACAGGAAGTTGACTTTTTCAAAGATGGAGTAGAGCCAGACGCAAACCAGGCGTTGATGGTCGCTTATAAACAAAACCCTCAGCTTCTTTCAGCCATCGAGAATATTGTTGCTACTCAGCAAGAGGTCGAGGGCAGGAAAGCCAGATATATGCCTCGCCTTGACTTGCAGGGAAGGAAAAACCTGGATGTGAGTTCAGATGGTAGAAATAGCAGTATGGCAGCTGATACGCTGGAACTGGTAGCCACTTTTAATCTGTTCAACGGTCTGTCAGACAAGGCAATGATTGCGCAGGCTGGTGAAAAGCTCAACACCTCACAAGATTTGCGGGATAAGGCGTGTATAGACACACGTCAAACATTGGTGATCGCATATAACGATATCGTGAGCTTGAAAGAGCAGCTCGGCTATCGGAATCAGCACCAACTCTCGATTGAAAAAGCGAGGGAAGCCTATCGCAAGCAGTTTGATATTGGGCAACGTACTTTGCTGGATTTGCTAGATACTGAGAACGAATATTTTCAGGCTAAGCGCAGTTATACCAATACAGAGCGCGATATGTACACGGCATATGCTAGAACCTATGCCAGTCAAGGACAGCTTTTAAACAAGTTGGGTGTGGTGCGTGGCGATCTGCCTGATATCGGGCAGGGCGATTACACTGAAAACTATCAGACATGTAAGGCTTTCGCACCTGAAATGCTGGTTGTAGATAAGGCCAGTCTGGTAGCTAATGCAAAACCTTTAAGTGTGGCGAATGAAAAAGTGATGCCAAAACCAATGGTTAAACCTGCAGCAACCTGCAGCGTCGATGAAGTAACATCCCGTGTGAACGACTGGGCATCGGCATGGCGTCATAAGGATTTTGATAATTACATGCGATTCTATGCCGACAAATTTACGCCAGAGCCGCCGCTGACAAGGCAGGATTGGGAGAAACAGCGTAAATCACGTATCGTTGGTTATGGCAAGATTGAATTGGAGCTTAGCAATATGAAAGTCACCTGCGATGGTGATAAGGCACAAGCAGCATTTGATCAGGATTATAGTGTTACCAAATACAAACTTAAAAAGGCCAAAGATAGTATGGGCTGTGAAATATGCAATGCTAAACGTATTCCAGTGAAAAGCTTTGCAGACAAGGTAAACAAACAGCTCGATTTTGAAAAGATTGGTAGTCAATGGCAGATTGTGCGTGAGCTAGTCAATCCATAACGCCTTTTGATAAATTAAAAGCGCATTGCGTACAGTGATGCGCTTTTTTTTGTACCTCGTTTTCACAAAAAAATCAGCGAATGATTATCAGAATAGCCTAGAGAATGTTAGAATACGCACCGCGTCAAAAAGCCCGGGTGGTGAAATTGGTAGACACAAGGGACTTAAAATCCCTCGCCCTAAACAGGCGTGCCGGTTCGATTCCGGCCCCGGGCACCACTACTTTGTGATGGCACCTCAGCGCCAACTACTCGATTACGTCCAGAGTTCTTTGCTTTATAAAGCGCAGCATCCGCCCGAGGAACGATGCTATCTGGACTCTCTCCAGGAAGGCGTTCTGCCACCCCGGCGCTGAAAGTAATCAGCACATGTTCATCGTTACTCATAAAGAAATTCTTTGTAAGTTCCCGCTGCACGCGGGCAATGACATCAATGGCATCTTCCTGTTTTGTGCCTGGCAAGATAATCACAAACTCTTCACCGCCATAACGCGCCAGTACGTCGGTAGTGCGCTTCACCTGTTTGACTACTTTGGCAAAGTGGGTCAGCGCTTCATCGCCTTTAGCATGGCCAAGTTTGTCGTTGAGCTGTTTGAAATGATCGATGTCCATCATCGCGATACTTAATGCGGTGTTATATCTGTCCGCACGGCTGAACTCTTTTTCAAGGGCTTCATCCATACCGCGCCGATTGAGGGTGCCAGTCAAGTAGTCCTCGTGAGCTACTTCGTGAATATGATCGAGCTCGGCAGACAGGCTTATTATTTTTTGTTCAGCCTCTTGAGCTTTTTTCTGAATTTCTTGAAATTCACTGCGTGATTTTTGTACGCTCAAACCCACGTTTTTGGTGTCTTCAAGTATGCTATGAAGTACGTCGTTCAATTCTTCAATATTTTCAGTATTGCTTAATTTTTGCTGATAATTTTCGATTTTTGCATGGTAGTCACTGGTACTTTCGGTCATGACAGCTAGACCGCTAACGAATGTGGACAACATTTGTTTTAGCGTGTCCCTGGCATCATGCAGCGCAGGTTTTAGATTGAGCTGCTTTTGGATAAGGTCTTTCAGACTGGCTTCAGCATCATAAAGAGTATTGATGTTGATGGGTTTGTTGATGATATCGCTGATGATACCAATCTGGCTGTGCAGCCAGTCGTCTTCAATGACCAGTTCATCCATGCTTTCGGTTAGCAAGCGCAGCAGATTAAGCAAAGACGTCTTGATGCGTTGTCGCTCATCACGCTGGGTCTCTAAAACAAGCAAAATGCTTTTAAGCGTATCGACATGGTTGTCTGTGGAAGATTGCGAGTTTGTCTGCCTGATCTCTTCAAGCATGGCCGAGGCTTTTTTGTGAGCCTCCGGGATTTCCTCGAGATTAGGCATGAACTCTAATTCAATAATTTCAAGCATCATCTGCCGCCACATATTGTCGCTCTTGATTGCTTCAACTTGGGCAAATTCTGCTTCGGTTGGGGTATCTGACGGTTCAGCTTCTCCAGAAGCTGTTTGCGTCTCTATGGCATCATTCTGGTCTTGTCCCCATGATGAGACCAGCGCAAGGATTTTTTCTCCAAGCAAGTCCGACTCGAGCCCAAATTTACTTAAAACACGATGCAGACCTTCTTTTTTACGGCTAATGGTGATGCCCTTGTGGCTGGTTTCCAGCTGTTTTAATAAGGTACGGATAATGACAGACCAATTTGCAGTGCTGGGCTTGCCAGAATCTGTTGATGTCACCAACTTGAGCAATTGGGTCTCGAGCTTTGGCCAATCTTGTTTGTCAATCAAGCTATCTATAGTACGAAAAATAGAATTTGAGCCATTGTGGTGATTATGGGCCTCTGCCATTACTTTTTTGAAGCTATTAGTCAATTCGCAATCATGGTCGGATGAATCCAAGCCGGCAATCTCATTGTATACGTTACGAAAATTGTCAGGAGTCGGCATCATTTTCTGTTTCGACAGCTGCAAAAGCGTCTGGCGCGCGATGTCCAGTGGAGTGTCTACCTTAGCCATGTGTTCCATTTGCGATAATTGGTTCTAGTTGTTGGAGTTTGACTAGAATATATGACTTGGTATGCCTTCAATGCATTAATAAGCGGGCATCTATACCGTTATTTTATGGATTTAAGTTTCATGGGCTGTAAGATAATTCGTATTGAGGTAAAAAGTGTCCCGAATTCAAGTTATGGCTGAATTCGGCGTAATAATAGTAAAAATGAGAGATGCAAAATCCATCAGCGATTGGCGGCCATTGCGCTCACATATTAAACTTGCTTATTGAAAAAGCGCAGAAGGGTGTTGATAAGTAGATGATTGATCAATCAGATCTGTCGGATGATGAACGTTGTACCGTTCATAATCACAAGGAAATCTGTCAAATATTATCCGATCTGGCAAAAGCCAAGGCGGTGATTAATCTATCGTTCAATCAGGGTAGAGACCAATGCCTGTCTAGAGTCATCGCTGTGGATGGCGACAGAAACGCAGTTTATCTGGATATCGGCATAGACGATGGATTCAATCGCCGGCTTGTGAACAGCAATCATGTCATCTTTTCAAAGAACGATGGCATCAGGATCAGCTGGGCCAGTCCAAGTGTTTCCGAGGTTCAACTAAAAGATGGCGCTGCGCTTAAAATCGCTGTACCCAAAAGCCTGATTCGCTTGCAGCGCAGGGAGTTTTTCCGGCTGAATACGCCTGTTGTAAATCCGGTAAAATGTTTGATCCCTTACAGCAATCCGGAAAATCCTGATGATGATGCCCTGATCGAGCTAACTCTTGTCGATATCAGTTTAGGCGGTATCGGCACCAACATCATTGGCCCAATCCATCCGGCCCTGACAGAAGGAGCTCGCTTTTCCGGATGCAAGATCAATCTTCCCGGAATAGGAGAGGTTAGTCCTTCCCTTAGTGTTCGTAACATCAAATCAATAGCGCTTCGAAGTGGCGAAACTAAGCACCGCATTGGCTTGCAATTCATCGAGCAATCAGGGTCTGACCAGAAAAAGATCCACCAGTACGTATTTAATCTCGAGCGGGAGGCCTTGGTGATTGCGAAGAGCCGATGACAATGCCACAATGAGCGTATTGTGCTTATGTGGCATTTTAAGATGGTAGGTTCTAGTGCTGCACCCCTTAGCTGATAATCCTTTCATTCAAGCATTGATGTCTGATGTTTCAGATGAAGTTTATCTGATTGATGCGTCGTCAATGCGTCTTGTTGATGTAAGTGCCAAGGTATTCAAACGCAAGGCTGCAAATCTTTCAGAGCTGCAGCGAATGGGGTTTCAGGAACTCATAGGCGTCAATGAGCAAGCACTGACAGAACTTGTCCATGCGCATGCACCTCTGTCAGAGTGTCAGGATAATCCCAAAAAAATCACAATCAACCCCAGTCACCCTGAATCCATCGAGCTGGTTTTGATGCTTATCCATGCCAATCATCAGAGTTACTTAATGGCTATCAAACCAGAAAGCCCTAACAAAGGCTTGGCTTATAATCCATCTGGCAAAAGCGAATCCAGACTGCAAACGCTCATAAAGCATAGCCCCGGCCTAGTCTTTCAATTCCAACTAGATGAGCAGGATGAAATAACATTTGTATATCTAAGTGAACGTTGCAAGGCGCTGCTTGGCATAGAAGCATCTCAGCTTATGAAGTCTCCGCAGCGCTTTTATGCAATGATCAATGAAGAAGACCGTGCAAAATTAAAAGATAGCATTCAGGCTTCGGCTTCAGACCTAAAGATGCTGAACTGGGAAGGCAGGGTATGGATTGATGAGTGGCAAGATACCAAGTGGGTGAATATGCGCGCAACACCTAGGAAACTCACGACTGGCGTTGTTCAGTGGGAGGGTATCATGGCAAATATTACGCAAAGCAAGAACGAAAAGTTCGAGTTGGAACAATCAAGAAATCGTTTGGCAGAGTTATCCGCTCACCTGACGCAAGCTAAGGAGGAGGAGCGTAGTCGTATCGCGCGTGAGATTCATGATGATTTAGGTGGTAACCTTACGGCAATCAAGATAGGATTGGCTTCTATCCTCAAACGCATCCCGAATGATCAGGCATTGCTGATTGAGAAGGCCAAGAACTTGGAATCGATCGTTGATAATACTTTCGAGGCTGTACACAGGATATCTGCCGACCTTAGGCCAAATGTGCTGGAGCTTGGTGTTGTTGCTGCGCTTGAATGGCAAGCGAATGAATTTGAAAAACAGATGGGTATCTGTTCGCGTTTCAGCACTAATCAGCCAGAAGCTAAAGTCACCACTGATCAGGCTATCACCTTGTTTCGCATCTGTCAGGAGTCGATGTCAAATATCGCCAAATATGCGTATGCTGAGCATGTTGATATCGGGCTGTTTTTCGAGCCTGATAGTATTAGAATGCTGATACATGACGACGGTGTTGGCATCGCTATGGAAGATACGCTAAAGTCAAATTCGTTTGGGATACGTGGGATGGCAGAACGCGTAGCGGCCTTGAATGGCCAGTTTTCAATTAGCAAGGCATCGGATAAAGGAACCAATGTGACCGTGATGCTGCCGAGGTATGTGGAAAATTCCGCATAGTACTTGAAGTTGCTGGAGTGCAATGTATGGCAAAAAAAATAAACGTTATCATCGCAGACGACCATGCTATCTTGAGAGCCGGCCTGAAACAGATTCTGGCTGAGACTGATGATATTGCCGTGATTGCAGAAGCCTCCAATGCCAGCGATGCTATCAAGCTTTGCAGAATGCCAGAGATTGATGTGCTCTTACTGGATATTTCCTTGCCGGATAGGAGTGGGATCGAGGCGCTCAAATACATCAAGAAAGAAAATCCTCAAGTTGCCGTGCTGATGTTGTCAATGCATCGGGAAGATCAGTATGCCGTGAGAGCATTAAAGGCAGGGGCATCAGGTTATTTGTGTAAGCAAAGTGCTTCTTCTGAGTTGGTGAATGCAATTCATACGGTGGCAAAAGGCAAAAAATATATCACTGCCACTGTCGCTGAGATTCTGGCCAATCAGGTAGGCTCGGAGAACGAAAAGGCTCCGCATGAGCTGCTCTCAGACCGTGAGTTTCAAACGCTAACGATGATCGCTTCTGGTTTGTCGGTAAGTGACATCGCAGAGAAGTTGTCGTTATCTGTCAAAACTGTGAGCATGTATCGTTCACGCTTGTTAGAGAAGATGCAGCTCAAACACAACGCTGAGCTAACCCACTATGCAATCAAGAACAACCTTGTGGATTAGCGCAACACAATAACTAAGCGGTAATTACTGCTTTATTTCAAACATCAATTCTCTCTGAAGTCTCTGATAATAAGTCCATTCTGAATATGGATGCGCTTGGTGCAATTTTGTAAGTTGTGCATCAGGATTAAAGGATAGAGAATGATTTCAACTCAGCAGGAAACCCATGATAGCGTACATGCGGCCAAAAATCATATTCCCCGAACATTTGCCGAACATGCTGATGCAACATTAGATCTGCTCAAGGGAGCTATTGCGCACCAGCAGTCTGGCCGTCTGGAGCAGGCAGAGTCGATGTACAAACAGGTGTTGGAGATCACGCCTTCCCAACCGATAGCAAGCCACCATCTTGGCGTTTTGATGTTCAGTACCAATCGCATGGATGAAGGTTTGAATTATTTTCGTGGTGCATTGGAAACTGACCCAGGTGAACCTCAGTACTGGATCAGTTATGTGAAAGCCTTGATGCATTTAGGACAATTAGCGGAAGCCAGAAAAATACTGATGTCGGGGATAGCACTTGGATTAAGCGGCGAGGATGTGGACGAACTCAATACTCAGATTTGCGAACATTCTCAGGGTGCAAGCCATCTTGAGATACAAAAGCCTAATCAGCAATTGCCACTTGCTTCAGCTGAAAATCTGGCGCAAGCCAAAAAGGAATATAAACGCCAATTACGCCATGACCCCAATCAGCCTGCGTTATTAACGGCTCTGGCTAATCTTGAACTCCAGCAAGGTAATACAAGTTCAGCGATAGCGCGTTTAAGTAAATCCATTACACTTGATGCCAAACAGGCACAGGCATGGTCCCTTCTAGGGATTGCATATACCCAGCAAGGGCTCTTCCAAAAGGCTATAGATGCTTGTCAGAAGTCAATTGAATTGAGCCCGGCAAGCCCGGAGGCTTACGTAAATCTCGGGAATGCGCAAAGGGCGCTCCAGCATTTTGAGAAAGCTATTGAGAGTTATGAGAAAGCCATCGCTTTGAACCCTAATAATGCAGATGTCTTTGTCAACTTGGGGCACTTGTGTAATGAACGACTTAACTACGTGGCTGCAGCTGCATGTTATCAGCAGGCGTTATCTATAGATCCAAACGACTATGAGGTTCAGTATGCATGTGGGTTGGCATTGAAAGAATTAAAAGCACATCAAGAAGCCCTGAATCATTTCAGCCAGGCACTTAAACTTAGGCCAAAGGATGCGTCTGCATTGAAAGCCTGTTTCCTGATGCATTTGGAATTAAGCCAATTGGAGCAAGCGCTAGCGGTTGCAAATAAGCTGGTCTCTATCATTCCAAGTCAAACTGATGCCCATCTTAATCTTGGCGTCGTATTGGGAAAAATGGGACGCCTGAAAGAAGCATTGCAAGTGTACGATAGAGCGATTAAGCTCGACCCATCAAATGCGGCCTCATATGCCAATCGCGGTCTTATATTGGCCGACATGCAGCGACTAGACGAAGCGATGCAAAGTTACGATCTTGCGATTCAGCTGGATTCGAATTGGGATAATGCTTATTGGAACAAGGCTCTCTTATATTTATTGCGGGGGGACTATTTGCATGGCTGGCCTCTGTATGAGTGGCGATGGAAAACCATACTCAAAGATTTTTACAGGCAATTCCCCCAGCCATTATGGCTAGGCAAGCAGCCTATTCAAGGCAAGACCATATTAGTAACGAGTGAACAGGGCTTCGGAGACTTCCTCCAATTCTGCAGGTACATTCCTATCCTCGAGGCTATGGGTGCAATAGTGTTTCTGGAAGTGCCAAAGCCATTACAAACCGTGATATCAAGCATGCATGCTGGGTTTACGATGGTTGAGGCTGGCAATGCCATGCCAGAGACAGATTACTACTGCCCAATGATGAGTTTGCCTGCTGCGCTAAAAACAGAGCTTTCAACTATTCCAAACAATGTTCCATATTTGTTCGTAGATAATGAAAAGAAAAAACGCTGGTTAGACAAGTTGGGTGTCAAGGCCAGGCCGAGAATTGGCTTGGTGTTTTCTGGCTCAACAAAGCATCAGAATGACCATAACCGCAGCATTGCATTTGAACGATTATCACCTATGGTTGAGTTTCCAGCTGAATTCCACTTGTTGCAAAAGGAATTCCGCGAAAACGATATGCCGGTAATTAGAAGATTCGACAATGTCAGATTACATCAGAACGACTTAACGGATTTTTCAGATACAGCGGCTTTGATTGCGTTGATGGATCTGGTGATATCTGTAGATACTTCGGTTGCTCATTTGGCGGCAGCAATGGGTAAAGATTGCTGGGTCATGCTGCCTTATGCTCCGGATTTTCGGTGGATGTTGGATAGAGAAGATAGCCCCTGGTATCCAAGTGTAAGGTTGTTCAGGCAGCCAGATTTTAATGATTGGGAAAGTGTGGTTGGCCAAGTCAAGCGTAAGCTGGAAGAAATTTTTGTTCAGTAGATGTTATGTAACAGCATGAATGTAAATGATTTTTGTAATTTTTTTGTATGATTTTCATGGAAGGTGCTAAAGATTAAGAAAATTCGTCCGACATCATTTTCATGAGGCGCGAGTGCGGTAGCCTGAAAAAATAAAATTTAAAACTAACCCTAAATTTTATAAAAAGCCTACCGATAACACTTACAAAGGCGATGCAAATCTGATGTGAGGCAAAGCCAGTTCTTAAATGATGTACTGAATTTTTTTAATTGAATGGAGAATCAAAATGGCAGCAGTATTAAACACAAACGTAGCATCTATGTTCAACGTTAACGCTTTGAATAAATCTAAACATGATTTGGATGTGTCCTTGGCACGCCTTTCTTCCGGCAGCCGTATCAACACCGCTCGTGACGATGCAACTGGTCTGGTAACAGCAATCGGTTTGGATTCTAAAGTGCGTGGTTCTTTGCAAGCACAACGTAACGCAAACGAGGGTGTGGCAAAAGCACAAACCAACGACAGCTACCTGAACCAAATTACAGAAAACTTCCAACGTCTGCGTGAAATCGCTGTACAGCAAGGCGGCACTGCATCAGGCGCTGAAGCCGATGCGTTGAATGCGGAAAACACACGTATCTCCGGTTTGATTACAGCAACAGGCGCTGTGGTGGTGAACGCGGATGGCGGAACAGTGACAGGTAAAGGGGTTGCATTTACTGCAGCATCCGGTACGACAGTAGCAAGCATTGATACCGCTTTGACTGCAGTGTCAACAGCACGTGCTAACTTTGGTGCGGACATGGTGACTTACCAATCTGCAGCTAACAACCTGGGTAACTCTGCTGTAATGTTGGCACAACAATTAAGTGCGATTCGTGACACAGACTACGCAGTTGAGACTGCATCCATGACTAAGAACAACATCCTGCAACAAGCTGGTACTGCGGCTCTGGCACAAGCTAACCAAGCACCACAAAACATTACAAGCTTGTTGCGTTAATTGGCGATTAGGCTGTAGGCGTAGTAAGCAACAAACCAGCCAGATACCCCTGGCTGGTTTTTGAAGTTGAAGAAGGGACACAAAATGTCTATACAGAGTATGAATACACTAACCGGTGGAGTCGTCCAGCCAGGAGGGTATGTTCCGGCTCCGTCAACAACTTCTCGTAAGGCGCTTCCTGTAGAAGTAAAGGCAGTGGAAGTAAAAGAGGTTGCAACATCAGATCAACTGCAAAAGGCAGTAGAGGACGCCAACGAAGTATTCAGGCAAATAAACTCGGATGTGCAATTTGTCGTGGATAAAGAATCCAATAAGGTTGTCATCAAGCTAGTCGAGCATGGCTCAGGTGAAGTAATAAATCAGTATCCGACAGAACAAGCGTTGGCTATCAGCAAAGCGATTGCGCAGATGCAATCTGAAATTGTCGAGCGCCATGCTGCATTCAAAGCTGCCGACTCAGGTCTGGCAGGTTTGATGTTGAAGCAAAAAACTTAAGAGGAATAAAAATGGCTGGTGTTTCAGGCATTAATGCGAGTACTCTGGATGTCACATCCATCGTGTCACAACTGATGGCGGTTGAGCGTCAACCGATAGACAAGCTGAATAAAAGAACAGCGAGTTATGAAACTCAGCTTTCCGTATTCGGCTCTGTCAGAAGCAGCGTTGCCAATTTTCAGGCGGCAGTGCAAAAACTTAAAGGTAGTGGCGGGTTCCAGGCATTTAAAGTGAACGTTGGAGATACCTCGGTATTCAATGCTAGCACCGGTACTAATGCAGTTCCAGGAAACTACAGTCTTGAGGTTTCAAGTCTTGCTCAGTCTCAGCAACTTGTCGCTGCAGGACAGTCTAGCTCAACTGCAGCGATAGGCAGCGGGTCAGCTACGACAATCAGTTTTGATTTTGGTACGATCAGTGGCGGTAGTTTCAACTCAGCTAGCGGAACATATTCCGGTGCAAGTTTTACCAGTAACGGTGGCGGTACCAAAACCGTGATGATAGATAGCAGTAACAATACACTGGAAGGAATCCGGGATGCAATCAACAAGGCAAATATCGGTGTGAATGCCACTATCGTCAATGATGGTAGTGGTACACCTTATCGCTTGGCTTTATCTTCGGCGTCCTCCGGTGTAAGCAATAGCATGAGCATCTCGGTTGCTGGCGATGCTGCCATTGGCGGTTTGTTGAATCATGATCCAGCGGGGACACAAAACCTGTCGCAGACGGTAGCAGCACAAAACGCTAATCTCAAGGTGAATGGTGTTTCCATCACTAAAACCTCGAATACCGTATCAGATGCAATTCAGGGGGTGACTTTGAGCCTGAGTAAGGTTACAACTTCTCCGGTTAGTATGAGCGTCAGCAAGGATACGTCTGCGATCAGTTCTGCTGCAAATTCGTTTGTATCGGCTTATAACGATCTGATGAACGGCCTAAAGAGCATGTCTGCCTACAAGACAAGTACCAGTAGTGCAGGGTCTTTGGCAGGCGATCCTGCTGTCAGGCAAATGATAGATGAACTCAGAGGCATCATGAGCGGCACCGTTGCCGGTGGCGCTTACACCATGCTGTCTGATGTTGGATTCAATAGCAAGCCAGGTACCGGATTAGTGCTTGATACCACCAAGTTCGACGCGGCTGTTTCAAATAATCTAGCTGATCTATCCAATTTGTTCATCTCGGACAGCGGGTTTGCTACCAAATTGGATGCTTGGGCCAAGTCTACGCTGAATGTCACCATTACTTCACGAACCGCGAACATCAATACTGCAATCAGTAACATAGCAAAAGAAGTGGATAGGCTAGAGGTGCGCATGGATAGCATCAAGAAACGCTATACCGCGCAGTTCACGAATCTGAACGTGATTTTGGCAAGAATGAGTTCAGAACAGTCATACGTAAGCAAAATCGCTACACAGCAACAATAGTCATTGAAGGGAAACAACAATGTTCGGCACGACAAATAAAAGTGTGAATCAGTACAAGACAATGAGTATTGAAACAGGAGTGGCTGCAGCAAATCCTGTCCAATTGATCGTAATGCTTTACGAGGGTGCGATAGTGGCGTGTCGTTCTGCGATTCCTCATATCAAAAATAATGACTACGCAAAGAAAAGCGAGATGATTTTCAAGGCAATCAAGATCATTCAAAGCGGCTTGCGCATGAGTTTGGATAAGCAGCAGGGTGGCCAGATCGCTGAGAATCTGGACGCTTTGTATATCTATATGACCAATCTGTTGATCAAGGCCAATATTGAGAACAGAACAGAACTGGTAGAGGAAGTGATTAAGCTGCTTACCGAACTTTGCAGCGCTTGGGAGGAAATATCCAAAAGGGAACTGGCGAATCAGGTAAGAGTCGCTAATTTGGATAATGTGAATAATGTTGCATATTTAGAAAAGGCTTGATGATGAGTTATCTTAATGTATTGTCATTATACGAATCGGTCGCAGAAATCACGAGCCATATGTTGCTGGCAGCCCAAGAGCAGGATTGGGACAAGCTAAGTGAACTGGAGGGATATTGTGCGGAATATGTGGAGAAGCTCAAGCTACACGAGCAATTAGAACCGCTGACAGGAGATGCGCAAGCCAAAAAATTGGCATGTATCAAACGCATACTGGCAGATGATCGCGAAATCAGGAATCTGATGGCCCCTTGGATGGTTAAGCTTAATTCGATGCTCAACAACAACCGGGCTGAGGCCAGGGGCAGCACACGCGCCTAAAGGCAAATACTGGTGATGGCCATTACGCTGACATCTGCTGAGAACACCGCCATCCATCCAGTCGCAAGAGTGGCACCGGTAATGTCTGTTTCGCATATTGGTGACGCGCTTCAGGAGCTGAATGCGCGGGCTGTTCTGTTTACTAAGGGTACACATTATCCGGCACTGGTCACTTCCAAGTTTGATGATGGAACTTTTATGGTCAGGATTGGCCAGTCATCATACAAGATGAACCTTGGGGTATCTGTAACCATAGGCCAACACTTATTGCTTCAATATTTGAATGACTCACCTGTTCCCACGTTTGCATTGTTGGGGAATGGGACTGCTCACGCTGAGAAAAACAATGCTGTTAGCTCCACCGTGAGTGCTGCAGCACACTTTATCGATGAGTCGCTTAAGCTCGCGGATGTTGCTGGGTCTTCAGCAAGGTATGAAGCAAAGCAAGTCGTGACCCATTTTCCGTCCATTCCGCAGTTAGTCGCGCAAAATCTTAAAGCTGCTATAGAACAAAGCGGCTTATTCTACGAATCCCATCTCAGACAATACCATGAAGGGCATCGGGCATTATCCGAGTTGCGTGCAGAGCCGCAGAATCAGTCCAACACAAACAACACACTTTTGCCGCAACAGCTTGCAATACTTGAAACCCAGCGTCTTTCTTGGCACGGTGAGATATGGCCGGGTCAAAAAATGGATTGGGATGTTTATTTGAAAGATGATAAGCAGGAAAGTGGTGAAAAAACTGCAGCCAGTCCAGGGTCGGTATTTACCGATTTGACCTTGGATCTGCCGCATCTGGGGAAAGTCACTGCTAAGCTCAGCCTGGTCGATGGCCGCATGCATATTGGCTTATTTGCCGAGAAAACAGAAGCGTGCTCGCAGATGAGGGCTCAAAGTGTTGGCTTGATTGATGCCATTAAGCGCAATGGACAAAAGCTCGATGGGTTAACGGTGGCCTCTTATGTATGATGCTTTGACTACAAGACAGGAAGCTATCGCGTTAGCTTACGAGTCAGGTGATTTTGCGCCTAGAGTAGTTGCTAAGGGTCGAGGGGCCATTGCCGAGCAAATCATCGCCAGAGCAGAGGAGCATGGTGTATTTGTGCATCAATCTAAAGAATTGATTGCATTGTTGATGCAGGTGGATCTGGATGATTACATTCCCCCTGAGCTTTATCTAGCAATTGCGGAAATATTAGCTTGGCTGTATCGATTGGAGTCGGGGCAGCTTCCGCCAGCCATTGAGAATCTAAGCAAATAGTTTTTCAAATTCTTCGACGGCAATAGGGCGCGAGAAGTAATAGCCTTGGCCATAGTCACAGCCGATGGCTTTGAGCAGATTGCATTGCTGTTCAGTTTCCACTCCTTCCGCAATCACCATCATGCCTAATTTGTGCGCCATAACGATAATCGCTTCACAAACCGCCATGTCATCAGTCTGGGATTCGAGGTTTCTTACAAACGACTGATCAATCTTGATGTAATCAATATCAAATTTTTTAATGTAAGACAGCGATGAATAGCCGGTACCAAAGTCATCCAAGGATACCTGAACACCGTTGTCACGGAGCTCGAGCAATTGATCTCGGATAGCATTGCTACTGTCCAATAACAGTCTTTCCGTGATTTCAACCGAGATGCTTTGCCCTGGCAGACCAAGTTTTTTGAGATGATTGGTCCAGTTCAAATGTGACTTTTTGTTCGTGTTGTTAAAGAACTGTACCGGTGATTTGTTGATGCTGATCTGGAAGTCCGGGTGGATTGACTGGCGCCACAATGCGACTTGTTCAGTAGCCTGTGTGAACACCCAATCCCCGATTTCCATAATTAGCCCGGTGTCTTCTGCAATCGGGATGAATTCAGCCGGGCTGATGTTGCCGTTGATGGGGTGACGCCAGCGAATCAGCGCCTCGGCTTTGTTGATTTGGCCGGTAGATAAATCAACAATAGGCTGATAAAGCAGATATAGCTGGTTTTTACCAAGCGCGTCACGCAGGTCGTTCGTCAGGCGCATTCTGTTTTGAACGGTCACCTGCATAGACTCCGTAAAGAAACTGAATCGGTTCCTGCCAAGCCTTTTTGCGGCATACATCGCCTGGTCCGCATTTTTCAATAATGTGTCGGCATTCATTGAGTCCATTGGATATAAAGTAATGCCGATGCTTGCCGAGATGTAGACTTTTTCAGACCCAAGCTGATACGGCTCAGATAATTTGTCCAGAATTCTTTGTGCAATCAGTTCCACGCAGTTGATGTCACGTAACTCACCAAGCACGATAGTGAATTCGTCCCCCCCTAGCCGGGATACCGCGTGGTCGCTGAGTCCAACAGTGTCTGTGTCGCGCACGCATCCAACCAGGCGCTTGGCGGCCTCAATTAGCAGTACATCGCCCATAGCATGCCCAAGCGTGTCGTTGATCTCTTTAAAGTGGTCTAAGTCAATAAACATCAGAGCAAGCGGTAAATCCGCGCGATGTGTTTTTTTGATTTCCTGATTGAGCCTGTCGTTGAACATGCGACGATTAGGCAGATTGGTCAGCGGGTCGAAGTTGGCCTGCCGCCAAATGATGTCCTCTGATTCTTTTTTCTTGGTAATGTCGGTCGCCAGGCTGACATAGTTAAGTACTGCACCATTTGCGTCAAAGATAGTGTTGATCCTGAGCCACTCTAGGTAAAGTTCGCCATTCTTATTGCGGTTCCACACTTCTCCCTGCCATTTTCCTGTGGTGGTCAGTTGATGCCAGAGCTCTTGATAAAAAGCTTTATCCTGCCGGCCTGAGCTGAGCATGCTTGGATTTTTGCCAATGACTTCTTCCGCAGAATATCCGGTTATACTTGTAAAAGCGGGGTTTACAGCGATGATCCTGTTTTTCGCATCGCATATCATCATGCACTCATTGGTATTCTGATAAAACATCGATGCGAGTGTCTGTTCTTTATTGTAATCCGCACGTTCAATCGCAATCCCGGCCAGGTATGCATTATGCGTGATGACTTCTAAGTCGTCATCGCTGGGGCTGGCGGGAGCCCGTCGATAGACAGCCAGTGAACCCAGTACCTTACCTGTAGAGCTCTTGATTGGCTCAGACCAGCAGGCAGCCAACTCGGCTTTCGCTGTCAGCTCTTTATATGGAGCCCAGTTAGGGTGGGATTGAATATCCTCTACTATTACACGCATACCGGTGTATGCAGACGCGCCGCAACTGCCTACGTTTGGTCCGATTTCCAGACCTGTGATTGCCTTGATATAAAACTCAGGCAGGCTGGGTCCGACAGTATGGAGTAGATGTTTACCCTGCTTGTCCAACCCGATAATGCTGCAAATGAAGTCAGGGTTTTGTGTCTCCATGCTAGTGACGATAAATTCCAGAGTCTCATTCAATGGCGCGTTGTTGGCAATCATTCCCATGATGCGGGCATAGGATTTTTCGCGTTTTTCTCTGGCGGCTGAAGTGGTCGTCAGTTCTATGTTCTGTAATATGGTCTGGTTTGACTTTTTGGCCACAGAGGCAATGAAAACCATAAATAATAATGTCATCAGGGCCATGGTGTTGGCGGAAGTTGTCTCTTCGACATAAAGACGAATCAGTAAAGACAGTAGGATGGGTGCCGCAAATCCAAACAGGGATATCAAATCAACGGAGTAAGCGATGGCTGCTGATGCGCAAATCCCCAAGATTGCCAAAATCACGATTAACTGGTTGATTGGATTATCTGCCGGAAACAACAGGAAGCATCCTGTACCCCATAGAATCCCGGTAAGGATAATGCCTGCTCTAAATCGGGTTAGCCATGAAATATCCGGCAGGTTGTTGCGGTGAAAAGCGAGAGACAGATAGAAACGGGCGATATATGCCGTGTCGATTAAAGCTAACCAAAGATACGTAAGTGAAGATGCTTCGCCATGCTGATAAGCGTTCAATACCAGCATTGCAGCAAGAACGACCCCGATAGCATATGGCAAGACGCTTGCTTGATATAAACGTCTGCTAATAGCCGCATCTATTTCAGAAAATTGTTTCACTTAGCTAAAGGCTCTCTTGTTTTAAGCATCGTTCAAGACACTTAAATGTTATTGTTGATAACTGCATTTAATCACTCGTCCAGAGCATTAGCAAGCTGTATGAATTCACTCTATTAAACCTGCATGTTCATGATGTCGTGATAAGCGGAGACAAGCTTGTTGCGCACCTGCACCGTGGCCTGAAAAGAGATGTTTGCTTTTTGACCGGCGATCATCACATCTGACAGGCTGACGCTGTCATCCCCCATCGCAAAGTTCTTACCCAGTTGCTCAGCATGCAATTGAACTTGATTCACCTGATCCAGCGAAGCCTTCAATGCATCCGAAAAATTGACTTTGGCAGCCTGTGGGGGTTTTTGTGTCCCAACTGCGGAGGATAATCCATCCACCGGACTTGCCTGAGGTTTTTGTGCCGCCGCCTTGAGTTGGGCAAGCATGGCTTCGATTCTGCCTGAATCTATTCCTCCTGCTTTCATCGGTCGACTCCTTAACATTTCACTAAAAATGACATGCTGCTAATTTATCACTTGCAGTATTTGTTAAGCCCAGAAATAGGCTGGGTAAACAGGCTTTATTCCTAGATTTAAAAATTAAAGTAATCCGCATAATGGTATCCAATAAGTGAATTGTGCAATTGCTTCCCTGAGACATGACATGGAATAGTGATTGCAACAGCGAATCGGAGATATACGTATGGCAGCAACAGATACACTCAATAATGTAAATGCTGGAAACATAGGGCTGGCACCGCAGTTGGGAGGCAAGCTGCTGTTGCTGGCTGGAGCGGCTGCAGTGATTGCTGTGATGGCAGTTTTCTGGATGTGGAGTCAACAGCCGGACTACCGTGTGCTATTTTCTAATTATTCTGACAAGGACGGTGGAGCAATTGTCGCGTCACTGGAAAAGATGAATGTGCCTTATAAATTCTCAGACAGTGGCGCTGCGATACTGGTGCCCGCTGCACAAGTACATCAGGCGCGTCTGAAGCTTGCCTCGGAAGGTCTACCTAAAGGTGGCAATATTGGCTTTGAGCTTCTTGAGAACCAGAAATTCGGCGTTTCCCAGTTTGTTGAGCAGGTTAACTTCCAGCGCGCTCTAGAAGGCGAGTTGGAGCGCAGTATCCAGTCAATCGGCGCGGTAGATGTCGCAAGAATCCATTTGGCCATTCCTAAGCCTACCGTTTTTGTGCGTGATCAACTTAAACCGACGGCATCCGTATTGCTGAATCTACGGGCTGGGCGCACTTTAGATCAGCAGCAAGTCAGTGCCATCGTGCATTTGGTGGCGAGCAGCGTACCAGATTTGCCGACATCAAATGTTACTGTGGTTGACCAGAACGGCAACTTACTGTCAGACCTTTCTAAAAAGCCAGGGGTGAACAATCTGGACCCAGACCAGCTTAAATATGTTGAGGAGCTGCAACAAAATATCGCGAAGCGCGTCGAGGCGATTATCGCCCCTATCGTTGGCGCTAAAAATGTGCATGCCGAAGCCAGTGCGGAAGTCGATTTCTCGACTCAGGAACAAGCCGCTGAAACATATAAGCCAAATCAAAAAACCGAAGAAGCGGCAATACGTAGCATGCAGGTCAATGAATCCAATAGCAATAATGGTGATGCCGGTGCGACAGGAGTGCCTGGCGCATTAAGCAATCAGCCACCTGCTCCGGCTACTGCACCTGTGGCGACAACATCCAACGCCACTCCAGATGCAAATACTACGGCGTCCAGCAACATATCGCCGTTCAATACGCAAAAGAATATGACGACCAATTTCGAAGTGGATAAAACGGTGCGTTATGTCCAGCAGCCTATGGGTGGCATCAAGCGCCTCACTGTGGCTGTCGTCGTCAATAACATCGAAGTGACTGACAAGACGGGCAAGGTCAGCAATCGTCCTCTGACAGAAGCCGAGAAAAAGCAGATCAACGATCTGGCGATGCAGGCAATGGGGTTCAACAAAGAGCGAGGGGACTCGTTGACTGTCGTCAATAGTTCTTTCGCCGGCGAAAAACCCGAGGTGCTCAAAGAGATTCCTGTCTGGAAGCAGCCAGAAACGATTGAGTATGGCAAAGATGCTTTGCGCTTCATTGTTGGCATGGTCGTCTTGATGATGTTGTACAAAAAGGTGCTTAAGCCAATGCTAAGCAAATTGGGTCAACCTTTGACCTTGCGTGGACCTTCACCATCGCCTGAGCTTGGAAACTCACAACAGCAAGTGATTGAAGCTACACCGTTAAACGGCTATGAACAAAATCTGGGAGCTGCAAGGCAGATTGCCATGACTAATCCAAAAATGGTAGCGAACGTAGTCGCAGGTTGGACGAATGGGACAGACAAATGAGTGATGACGGCATTATGAAAAGTGCAGTGCTGATGTTGGCACTGGGCGAGAATGAAGCGGCCGAGGTGATGAAATACCTGGGCCCCAAAGAAGTGCAGAAGCTCGGCGCTGCGATGGCGACGCTGAAATCGGTTGAGCGCGAGCAGGTAGAATCCGTGATTGGGGATTTTCTGGCAGTGACAGAAAAAAACAGCGAGTTTGGCCTGGATTCAGATGAGTACATCCGGTCTGTGCTGACCAAGGCGCTTGGCAATGACAAGGCATCCAGCGTCTTGGATCGCATTCTGCAGAATCGCGATTCCAGCGGTATCGAAAGTTTGAAATGGATGGATGCCCAAACAGTGGCAGAGTTGATCATGAACGAACATCCACAGATCATTGCGACTATTCTCGTGCATCTGGATGCAGACCATGCTTCATCGATTCTTGGCAGTTTCACTGAGAGGTTGCGTCAAGACGTGATGCTGCGGATTGCGACATTGGATGGCGTGCAGCCTTCCGCACTTAAAGAGCTAAACGATGTGTTAGCCAAGTTATTGTCTGGTAATGAGAATCTGAAAAAACAGTCCATGGGTGGCATCAAGGTGGCTGCCGAGATCATGAATTATATGAGCGGCGATACTGAGGCTGCTGTGATGGAGGGATTGAAAAGCTACGACGAAGATTTGGCACAGAAGATCATGGATACGATGTTCGTGTTCGATGACATCATCGAAATCGATGATAAAGGCATACAGACCATGCTGCGTGAAGTACAGTCTGAGACACTCATCATTGCACTTAAAGGTGCAACAGCAGAAATGCGCGAGAAGATATTCAAGAACATGTCTTCACGTGCCGCGGAAACGATGCGTGAAGACCTGGAGAGTAGGGGTCCAGTCAAGCTGTCAGAAGTCGAAGCGCAACAGAAACAAATGCTGCAAGTGGTGCGTAGACTTGCCGACGAAGGTCAGATCATGATTGGCGGCAAGGGCGGAGACGATCAATATGTCTAATATGTCTGTGCCAAAAGAGCAGCAAACCGCTTACCAGCGTTGGGAGATGTCTGCGTTTTCCCAACCTGATACGGCAGTGCACAGCAATTCAGCCAAAAAAAAGACACCTGATGCATCTGCTGCAAAAATTTCTGAAGTGTTTGAAAGCATCCGCAAGGAAGCTTATTCCAAAGGGATGCAAGAAGGCTTTGCGGTAGGTCTGGCCAAAGCTAAAGACTATGCTGAAGATGATAGGCAGCGCTTCACAACATTGGCAAATGCCTTTGAAGAAGCGTTGAAACTGAATGATGAAAAAATAGAAGAGAATATATTGGCGCTCGCGTTGGATATTGCCAAAGCGATGCTGAAAACCAAATTACAAGTGGATCGTGAGGCGATATTGCCCGTCGTCAAAGAAGCGATGCACTACTTGCCCTATGTGCAAAAGCCAGCACGGATATTTGTACATCATGAGGATGCGCGCATTTTGCGAGAGCAGCTAGGGGACGAGCTTTCCGAGCAGGTTTGGCTGATTCAAGAGGATAACAACATCGAACGTGGCGGATGCGTGGTGGAAACTGGTGCCAACCAGATCGATGCCACCAATGCAACGCGCTGGAAAAGAATCAGCGAAGCCCTGGCGCAGTCTAACGACTGGATGCTGCCATGAGTGCGACAGGTGTACATCAGCAGCGTTGGCAAAGTCATATGCGTGATTGCCAGGAGATTCTACGCATCGTCGAACCATTGGAGATTGCCGGGCGTATCACAAAATTAACAGGATTGGTGATGGAGGCTGCTGGCATCAAATTGCCTGTCGGTTCAGCATGTTACGTACCTCTTGAGGATGGTCGGCGAGTCGAAGCCGAAGTGGTTGGATTCGATGGTGAAAAACTGTTGCTGATGCCGCAAAGTAGCGTAGATGGTATCGTGCCCGGAGCAAAAGTGTTCGCAATGAATGTGGCAGATGCCTTGCCAAAGCCTCATCACGACAACCCACCACGACGAAGAGCCTCCGACCGCGCTCGGCATTTGCCAGTAGGGGATGAACTGCTGGGTCGTGTTCTCGATGGCGCAGGCAACCCATTGGATGAGCTGGGAAAAATAGTCACCAGCCATAGCGCGCCATTGAGTGCCAGGACCATTAATCCATTGATGCGCGCACCCATTGAAGAAGTCCTGGATGTAGGCGTGCGCGCAATTAATGCGATGCTTACCGTAGGTCGTGGTCAACGCATGGGTTTGTTTGCCGGGTCAGGCGTGGGTAAGAGTGTCCTGCTGGGCATGATGGCACGTTACACAACGGCAGATGTGATTGTCGTAGGCTTGATTGGCGAACGTGGCCGTGAGGTGCAGGAATTCATCGAACACATTCTCGGCGCAGAAGGCTTGGCACGATCAGTTGTCGTTGCTGCGCCGGCGGATGCGCCTGCATTGCTAAGATTGCAAGGAGCTAACTACGCAACCACTATTGCAGAATATTTCCGCAGCCAGGGTAAGAATGTGTTGTTGATCATGGATTCGTTGACGCGGTACGCGATGGCACAGCGCGAGATTGCCTTGGCGATAGGCGAGCCACCGGCCACCAAGGGCTATCCGCCATCAGTGTTCGCCAAACTGCCTGCACTAGTAGAGCGTACGGGTAATGGCAAACGGGGTGAAGGTTCAATCACAGCATTCTATACCGTGCTTACCGAAGGCGACGACCAGCAGGACCCGATCGCTGATGCCGCGCGTGCGATTTTGGATGGCCATATCGTATTAAGCCGTAGCTTGGCAGAGAGCGGGCACTATCCAGCTATCGATATCGAGCAGTCTATCAGCAGAGCGATGCACAACATTACCAGCCCGGAACACCTGAAACTGGCGCTCAAACTTAAGCAGTTGAATGCTAAATATTCCAAGAGTATCGATTTGATCAACGTGGGAGCATATGAGCCAGGCAGTGACCTGGTATTGGATGAGGCGATCGCGAAGCATGATCAGGTTGCAGCTTTCCTGCAGCAGGATATCAATGAGCGGTCAGATGTGATGCAAAGCATACAACAGCTTGCAGGCGTACTTTATAGCTGATTCGTGAGCAGTGGATGGCGTCATATTCAGTTTTGCACACATTGATCGAGCTTGTCGAAAAGGAGCTTGAACAGGCAGGCCAGAATTTGGCGCTGGCAAACCGGGCACTCAAGGATGCAGAAGAAAAAGGAAATATGCTGCAAGATTACCGACAGGATTATGTGGGCAATTTGTCTAGGCTAATGGAAAAAGGGCTGACCATAGAAGCGCATCAGAACTACCAGAACTTTCTGAACAAACTGGAGCAGGCGATTCAAGGCCAAAAAGAAATTATCGTCTCAACGCGTTATCAGGTAGAGAAGGAACGAGCGATTTGGCAGGAAGCGCAACGCAAGAAGCTTTCATATGAGGTTTTAATGAAGCAAAAACAGAAAAAAGAGCATTTGCTAGCCTTAAAAAAGGATCAAAAGCTGATGGATGAATATGCGATGCGTGCAAAACGCAATAAACAACATTGAACCAATATATAAACCGGGACTAAATATTGTGCAAAACTTACCATTCTTAGTGAATCAAAACTCATCACCCAAGCAAGCAAGCCCTTTGGCGGTTGACCAAAAAGCAGTTGAGCCGAGCGGTACGTCTTTTAAACAGGTGTTGTCACAGCAGGTTCAGGCTAATGGCAAAGACAAGCCGCATTCTCAAATAAAAACACAAAAACTTCAGGCGCAGACACATCAGCCTCAAACCAAGAGTCTCAATTCTGCCAACCAAGATATTCGCAAGGTTGGTTCAGGTAAAGCCGATATTGCCGAGAAGGCAAATCTGGTGATTGATGCAGAACAGATGCTGATGGAGTCGGAAAAATATAAAAACCTGGTGGAAGAAGCGCAAGCGGAAAACGTCACCATCGATCCAGCGCCGTCTCTATCTGCAATGATGATCCAGCAGATGGTCAATGCAGGTTCTATGGTGAAGGAGCCCTCTGCAAAGGGTGATTTTGCTCAGACTTCTTTGGAAGGTTCGATTCAAGGTCTCGGGTTAGAAAGGTCCGGACAGGTGGACTCGAGCGTTCCCATGACGCTAAAGTCGTTGCCATCGCAGCAGCCTAATGAGACTGATTCTTTTCAGAAGCAGCTAACTGCTACCAGCGCAGCTTCTGTTGAAGCGGATGGGCAGCAGGTTGCGAATGATGAACGGCTGACGCCTTCCAAATCACCGGAAGGCGCGATGCAGTTGAGCGAAAAACTGCAAGGCAAACAGGAACAAATGGTTATCAATGCGTCGACAGAACTAGCCATGACTTCATTTATACAAGCATCGCAGAGTGCCCAGCAAACAGCTGCAGCTCAGATACAGACGGCCAGCTCGAATGTCATCGATATCTATCCAGGCAAAACGGGATGGGACCAGGCAATCAGCCAGAGAATCGTATGGATGGTGGGCGCTGCAGAACAATCTGCGACATTAACGCTCAATCCACCTGACCTTGGGCCATTGCAGGTCGTTATCAATGTCAATAATGAAAAAGCGGATACGACATTCATTTCCGAGAATCCTGAAGTCAGGAAAGCATTAGAGGATGGGATTCCAGCATTGCGCGATTTGATGGGTCAGGCCGGTGTACAGTTAGGGCAGACGAATGTAAGTTCAGGCAAGGAGCAAGACTTTCAGCAAACTTCTGGGAGCCCCAAAAACCTGCACCCGACAGCAAAAGAGTCCTCAGCAGAGGATGGAAATAACCCGGCAGTTTCTAAAGTGATGCGTGCCAAAAATGGCCTGGTAGATACTTTCGCCTGATTACGTTCTGACCAATCTGGCCTTGGATTTACGATGTATGGCGATTTGTAGGACTGACTCCTACAAGATGCTGAAATTGAATGTTTTCTACCCTCCTGTTTCAGGATTTCCATTAGAAATTTTCATGTAAATTAGCTACATACGGCTATTAGTTAAAGCTGATAGTTACTTAATTTACCTGAAAGATTATGGGAGAGCATCATGATTGAAAATATCAATATGGATGAGATCATCAATAGTGAGATGGTGGCAAAAGAGCTGAAAGTCATTTCAACCAACCTGAATAAGATGACGAAAGAATTCAATGAGGCAGAATTCAGATGCCACAAGCTGCGTCAGTTCCGTCAGGAATATATCGACCGATATAACAGCGAGATGAAACAGTATGTTGATGAAGATGGTCATCGTGGATTCAAAAGTTTTTTTGCAAGGCTGGATGTCGTTATCTACGAACAGCAAGAGATTGTGGAAAGCCTGCGACGCCAAATCAAAATCCAGCGTCAGCTATGGCAAGAGTGCAAACAAAAAGAGCTTTCAGTGCAATGGTTATCTGAGCAGCCTGAAAATTTTGCATTAGTCAGCTAAAGATTTTTACTTTTAAGTCGATACATCATCGGATATTGCTAAATATAAGAGGTTTTTCCCTTGCTGTTTAAGTCATTGGCTGCAAGGAGTTTATCTGATAATGGCTCTATTCGTTGATGAACTTTGAGCATAGAAGGGTTAGAAATTGGCTTCCAAAACAGTCCCAGTCGCAGAGCTCAGAAGCCTATTGGCAGCGGTTTCCGACCATGGGAAGCAGCATCTTATCGAAGTTGAGGCAGACCTGGTACAAACGGCGTTCTTATTGTCTGAAGCAATTGAAAAACTAGGTGAAAGCTTTATGAAGATCCATGAGGCCGTCACGACACAACAGGCAGAGATCGAATCGTTGCTGTGCGAAGCAAACCTTCCAGAAAACTATTTTCAGAAAATCACTCAATATCGGGAAAAAATTGCCGATAACGTGAATGCGGCCATTACGGGCCTGCAGTTTCAAGATATGACAAGTCAGCTTATCACCCGAACAATCAATCGCGTCAATGGATTACAGGATTCATTGGCGGCTTTGGCTTTGCATGGCGAGGAGATGGATCCCGAGCATGAACATGAAGAGATTGCCCGGCTCCTGGATGCGATGAGCGCAAAGTTGAGTGCGCACAATGATGTCATCAAAGGCAAATTACGCAAATCAGTGACACAGCAGGACATGACTTCCGGTGAAGTGGAGTTGTTTTAGTTGAGACAAAGACTATTTTATTCAAAAGAGAGATAGAAAAATGGCAAAAACAATTTTGGCGGTGGATGATTCAGGATCTTTAAGACAGATGGTCGCGTTCAGTCTTAAGGCGGCCGGATACGACGTTGTCTCGGCGGTAGATGGTCAAGATGGCTTAAACAAAGCCAAAGAGAAAACTGTGGATCTGGTGCTGACCGATCAGAACATGCCCATCATGGACGGGCTCACGCTAATTAAACATCTGCGCGAGCTGGGCAGCTATCAAAAAGTGCCCATCCTGATGCTGACTACAGAATCAAGCGACGAGATGAAAGCCAAAGGCCGTGCAGCAGGTGCCAACGGCTGGCTGGTAAAACCGTTCGACCCGAAAAGATTGATTGAAGTTGTACAGAAAGTCATTGGTTAAAGCTTCAAGTAGCATTCTTATAAACACATAGAGCATGAACAGGTACGGAGTACAACAATGTCTGTCGATATGAGTCAATTTTACGAGGTCTTCTTCGATGAGTCAGAAGAACTCCTGGCAGAAGCCGAGCGCTTATTGCTGCAGCTCGACATCGAGAACCCTGATGCGGAAGATTTGAATGCGATATTCCGGGCAGCCCATTCCATTAAAGGTGGCGCAGCCACCTTTGGCTTTATGGATATGGCAGAAATCACCCACGTGCTGGAGAATCTGCTGGACAAGATCCGCAAGCATGAAATGGTGCTCACCTCAGATCATGTCGATGCGTTCCTTGCTGCCAAGGACGTGCTGAAAATGGAACTTGACGGTCATCGCCTGGCAACGGATGTAGACCAGGATCAGGTAGCCAATGTGAAAATGACACTTAAATCTCTGGCTGATGCGGGAGGCTTGGAAATTAAGGCTGTACCGGCAATCGAGGCGCCAGTTCCAGCATCAGAGCCTGCGGTAAATTCATCCCATGCACCACAGACGGATGCTGAAGCAGCACATTCCTCTGGCTCAACAGTATTTAACATAGCCTTGCCAGAAGTGTCCGAAAAAGACCTGAATAATCTTAAAGAAGAGATTGGCCTGCTTGGGAATGTGGTTGCAAGCAAGCAGGAAAATGGGCGTTACCTGCTCACACTTACAACAGAAGATTCGACGCAGTCAGATATTGTCTCGATCTGTTCATTTGTTCTGAACCCTAATGATTTGGTCATTACAACATCTGCAGCCGCTGCAGTAAAAACAGAGACTGCTGAAGCAGTCCCAGTTCCTGCTAAAGAGATAGCTGAGGCGGATCCAGGATATGGATTTTTTGATGATGCTCCGATTGCAGGCCAGCATACAGATGCAAATGAAAAGGTCAAGGTGGCAGAAGAGGTCGGTTATGGCTTGTTCGCTGCAAACGGCAAAGATAAAGAAGAAGAGGGTTATGGCCTGTTCGCCCCATTCACACCACATAAAGATGCGGTCAAAACCGAGCTCATCGGCGATGATACGCCGGTCAGTGCGGAAGCTAAAGCAGCCTCTGTTTCTGAAGTCAAAGCGTCGCCTGCAGTAACTACTGAAACCAAAGATGCAAATACCGCACCTGCGACAGAGAAGAAAAATCTCGGCCGCCGCGAAACAGACAAGGCGCCTGCCAGCGCAGAGACAAGCTCCATTCGCGTGGGCGTGGAGAAGGTGGATCAACTCATCAACCTGGTGGGCGAACTGGTGATTACGCAGGCAATGATCGAGCAACGCGTCAGCAAGCTCGACCCGATTGAAAACGAAGCGTTGATCAACAGCATCAGTCAACTGACACGCAACACCCGTGACCTGCAGGAATCGGTCATGTCCATCCGCATGATGCCGATGGATTTCGTGTTCTCACGCTTCCCGCGCATGGTGCGCGATTTAGCTGCAAAACTAGGTAAGAAGGTGGAACTGGTGACCGTCGGTGCTACCACAGAACTGGATAAAGGCTTGATAGAGCGTATCGTTGATCCGCTGACGCATTTGGTTCGCAACAGTGTCGACCATGGCATTGAAGTGCCGGAAAAACGCAGGGCTGTGAATAAGTCCGAAACAGGTCGCCTAACACTCACAGCAGCCCATAAAGGCGGCAGTATCGTCATCGAAGTCACGGACGACGGCGCTGGTTTGAACCGTGACAAGCTTCTTGCCAAGGCGCAAGCCAATGGATTATCTGTCAGCGAAAACATGACTGACAGTGAGGTGTTCAACCTGATCTTTGCGCCAGGTTTTTCCACTGCAGAGGTAGTGACCGATGTCTCCGGCCGTGGGGTCGGTATGGATGTCGTTAAACGTAATATCACAGCGATGGGCGGCTCGGTAGAGATCCGTTCCGCGTTGGGTTTTGGTACCACGATCTCCATCGCATTGCCGTTAACGCTGGCTATCCTGGATGGCATGTCCGTATCTCTGGGCCAGAACATCTATGTGATCCCGCTCAACCTGATAGTCGAAACCATGCAGCCGAGGATGGAAGATATCAAGACTGTGACCAACGAAGGTTTGATGGTACATGTGCGCGGCGAATACCTGCCGATCATCCCGCTCTATGCCTTGTTCAAGCAGGATACCGAAATCATGCACCCTACCGAAGGCGTATTGCTGATCATTGAGGCAGAGGGTAAAAAGGCAGCCCTTTTCGTGGATGCGCTGGTTGGCCAGCAGCAAGTGGTCATCAAGAGCCTGGAAACCAATTTCAGGAAAATCCAAGGTGTTTCGGGGGCGACCATCATGGGCGATGGCTCGGTCGCATTGATCCTCGACGTGCCGACCGTCATCAAAATGGGACAAAACAATCTTAAAGAAGGAGTTTACCAATGAGTATCAACACTGAAGTGAGCGCAGAAAAAAGTGGCGCAGGCGTCTCGATGAACGCACAGGAATTTCTTACTTTCGTCTTGGGTGATGAGTCATATGGTATAGATATCCTGAAAGTGCAGGAGATTCGCGGCTACGATGCAGTCACTAAAATCGCCAATACGCCGGATTTCATCAAAGGCGTCGTCAATCTGCGAGGGCTGATTGTGCCTATCGTTGATTTGCGCATCAAATTCGGCTTGGGCAAGGTAGTGTATGACGAATTTACTGTCGTCATTATCCTGAATCTAGGCGGCAGAGTGGTAGGCATCGTGGTGGATGGTGTGTCCGATGTCATGAACCTAAATGATAGCCAAATTCGCACCGTACCGGATATCGTGGCCAGCATCGATACGAAGTACATCACCGGTCTGGCTACTGTGGACAACAAGATGTTCATCCTGGTCGATATCGAGCAACTGATGAACAGCCAGGAAATGGAACTACTGGACAGCACCATTCATTAATTCTATAAAAAATATCAAGGATATCAACATGTTTGCCAACATCATCAATTACCTTTCCAGCAAAACTGCCCTTACTCGCCAGATGGTGGACGAGATCACTGAGTTCCGTACTTTGAAGAAAGAGATCAACAAGGCGCGTTGTGTATTGGAATTCAATGCAAATGGTTCAATCACATTCGTGAATGAGAACGCGCTGAAGTCTCTCGGTTACGCAGAATCGGAATTGCTGAACGAGCATCACCGTGTGTTGATTGATCGCGAAGAGAGCGGTTCTTCCAAGTATGAGATTTTCTGGGAGAACCTCGCCGCAGGCATCACCCAAACCGGTCAGTTCAAGCTCAAAGACAAGAAGGGGTCGGTAGTTTGGTTCCAGGGCTATTACGCCCCTGTCATCAATGCGGCACACAAACTGGTCAAGGTGGTCTGTTATCTGACAGATATCACGGCTGACAAGGCCAGGGCGCTTGTGCTGCAAGGTGAAGATGAGGCGCTTAATCAAACCTTCGGCGTCATGGAATGCGACATGAACGCCAACATCATCGACTGTAACGAGCTTTTTATAAAACCGTTGGGCTATGTCAAAGAAGAGATTATTGGCAAGAACGTCAGCTTTATCCTGCCGCCCGGTGTAGCAGACAGCGCAGAATACAGAGCTATGTGGCAAAAGCTCAATGCAGGCCAGTCAGTGACAAGGGAAATCAAACGTATCAGTAAGGACCGCAAGGAATACTGGTTCCAGTCGTCTTACGTGCCGGTCCATGATGAACATGGTAAGCCATATAAGGTAGTGGTGTATTCTTATTGCATCACGGAACAGAAACTCAAGAATGCAGACTATGAGGGCCAGTTAAAAGCTATTCACAAGACTCAAGGGGTCATTGAGTTTGACCTGACAGGGAAGATCATTGCGGTGAATGAGAACTTTGCTGCGGTAACCGGTTACAGCGAGAAAGAGATCGTCGGTAACCACCACAGCATGTTTGTGGAATCTTCCTATAAGAACAGTAATGAATATAAGGCGTTTTGGGATAAGCTTGCACGGGGTGAAGCAGAAAGTGGCCAAATTCATCGTATAGGCAAGGGCGGTAAGCAGATTTGGCTGCAGGCTACTTACAACCCAATATTTGATATGAACGGCAAGCCTTACAAAGTAGTGAAATACGCTACTGACATCACAGCGGAGAAACTCAGGAACGCCTTTTTCGAAGGGCAGCTGGCGGCTATCAACAAAACTCAGGGGGTGATAGAGTTCGACATGACAGGGAAGATCATTGCGGTGAATGAGAACTTTGCTGCGGTGACTGGCTACAGCGAAAAAGAGATCGTCGGTAACCACCACAGCATGTTTGTAGAACCAGCCTATAAGAACAGCCATGAATACAAAGCCTTCTGGGATAAACTGAACCGTGGCGAAGCAGATATTGGCCAATATAAACGTATCTGCAAAAGTGGTAAAGAGGTTTGGCTGCAAGCTATCTATAACCCGATTATTGATATGAATGGCAAACCGTTCAAGGTCGTGAAGTATGCAACGGATATCACCGAACAACATAACAGTGCAGTCGCGTTGGAAAATGCTGTAAATGAATCACAAGCAGTGATTCAGCAAGCCAAAGAAGGCGATTTGACTGAGCGTGTTTCCTTGCAAGGCAAAACAGGTGCGATTGCGCAGCTTTGCGAAGGCATCAATGCATTGATGGATAAGTTCGCCGAAGTCGTGATTCAGGTAAAAGAAGCAGGTGAAACTATTAATACAGCAGCGGGCGAGATATCTAGTGGCAATAATGATTTGTCCGGTCGAACCGAGCAACAAGCTTCGAATCTGGAAAAAACCGCCTCCAGCATGGAAGAGCTCGCTTCTACCGTGAAGCAGAACGCCGACAACGCCAAACAGGCCAACCAGCTGGCGGCTGCGGCCTCCGGTGTGGCGGTGAAAGGTGGTGAAGTGGTGGCCAATGTGGTAACCACCATGAGCGAGATCAATGAAAGCTCCCGCAAGATTGAGGATATCATCAGCGTCATCGATGGCATCGCCTTCCAGACCAACATTCTCGCCCTTAACGCCGCGGTGGAAGCCGCCCGTGCGGGTGAACAAGGCCGCGGCTTTGCCGTCGTAGCCGGTGAGGTGCGCAACCTGGCGCAACGCTCAGCCTCTGCTGCCAAGGAGATTAAAGAATTGATCACTGATTCCGTCAACAAGACCGCCGAAGGTACCAAGCTGGTAGAAGATGCGGGCAAGACCATGGAGGAGATCGTTTCTTCTGTACAGCGCGTCACCGACATCATGGGCGAGATCTCTGCTGCATCTAGCGAGCAGAGTGCTGGTATCAACCAGGTAAATGATGCAATCACCAGCATGGATGAAGTGACCCAGCAAAACGCCGCACTGGTGGAAGAAGCGGCTGCTGCGGCAGAGTCTTTGGTGGAACAGGCCGCCAGCCTGATGGACACTGTGAATGGATTCACTGTGCGTGGCGGTGCAACAGAACGACGCGCTGCAAATAGTCCGATGCGCAGGCCAGCTAGCCATGCGCCTGTTGCGTCAAGACAGCAGCAAACACCTAAACCTGCCAAACCGGCTTCTTTGAAGACAGGCACAGACGATGGCGAATGGGAAGAGTTTTAAGCGGTAAGCTGTCTCAATAAAGCATCAACTGATATCCAATGGGCACTATTTTTAGTGCCCTTTTTTTTGTGTTTTGGTTATTTGATTTAAATCAAAAAAGATATTTTGCTGAGGTATAAAACAATAAATAACAGGGCAAGTACATAGATATTGTAAAACACGTTGCTGATATATCCTGGGTTTATAAAGCACAGTGAGGGATGCGGTCATACCAATAGCATGATCCGCATGCGGAGATTAGAAAATGGCTGATATAAATGATTGCTTGACGCTGTTCACCAAAGCTTTTGATAGTGTTGGCGGAGCCGTGGATGTCCTGGTACTGAAGGATGGCCAAGGCCGATGGATGGCGGTCAATGAAAAGACCAAGCAACTATTCGCCTTGCAAGCAGTTGATTGGTATGGAAAAACGGATACAGAGCTAGCGAAGTTGCATCCTATGATGGCGGACATGCTGGAAAGCTGTACGAAGAATGATGAATACACCTGGAGTAGCAGGCAATTGCATGTGTTTGAAAAAACCTTCAGACATGAAGAAGATGTATTCGAGTTCGAGATGCGTAAATCGCCGGTATTCGACAGTGAAGGCAAGCGCAAGGTGCTGATCACTATTGGCAACGATATCACCGAGCGTAAACGGGCAGAGCGTGATATGCGTGTCGCGGAAAAAGCCTTTGATTCTCTGGATGCGATTATCGTGACAGACGCAGACAAACGCATCATCCGCGTCAACAATACGTTTAGCCGGCTCACGGGCTACATGGAAGATGAGGTGCTAGGCAAGACCCCGGCGGTCCTGAAATCCGGACGACATGATGCCGCTTTTTATCAGAAAATGTGGGAGACACTCCACGAAAAAGGGGTGTGGCGGGGCGAGATCTGGGATAAGCGCAAGAATGGTGAGATTTATCCAAAATGGCTGTCCATCAGTGCAGTGACTGGAGAGGATGGAACTATCCAGAACTATGTTGGAACGTTCAATGATTTGAGCGGACAGGTCGATGCCAAAGAGGCGATTCATCGCATGGCTTTCTATGATTCACTGACGAATGTGGCTAATCGCAGGCTATTGAACGACCGCTTGAACGATGCCTTAGCTAATAGTGTTTGCAACCAGCATTTTGGGGCGGTGTTGATGCTGGATGTCGATAATTTCAAGCTAATTAACGACACCTACGGCCACGAGGCCGGCGATTATTTTCTGATAGAGGTGGCGCGCCGCTTGCGCTACTGCACTCGTGAAGAGGATACCGTGGCCAGGTTGGGTGGGGATGAGTTCGTGATATTGCTGGAGTTTCTCAGTCAGGACGCCGAGGAAGCAGAAAGGCAAGTCAGAGTAGTGGCCGAAAAAGTGCTGAACGAGATTCGCAAATCTTTCCTGATCAATGGCATTGAGATTCGCACATCGGTCAGTTTGGGAATCAGCATGTTCACGTCCCCTCATCTGCCGAGTGATGAGATGCTGCGCAGGGCAGATGCAGCGATGTATCGTGCAAAATCTTCCGGACGAGACCGGTTCTGTTTTTTTGCCATAGAGAGGCAAATGCAGTAATTTTTTACTGACATCATAAAAACATACTTTCATGAGTGGCTGCCAATACGGCAGCCACTATTCTTTTCAGCATTGTTACTAAAAGCAGGATTTAGCGATGAATCCCCGCTTTCTTTCACCAATCGAAATCCCTTCAAGTAGTACAAAATTGTGCCGTAATACCTAAGCAGGCTAAAGAAATCCTGCAGGTACCTTTGCGATTGCAAAGGCTAGCGAAATCAATGTTTGAAGGAATAACTTGCCATGAAAATCAACATGCCGGTGACTGACCACGAAGTGGAATTAAAAGAAGGTCAAATGATCGTTTCAAAGACCGATCTGAAAGGCCGGATCAGCTTCGTGAACCAGGATTTCATAGAAATCAGCGGTTTCTCCGAAGAAGAGCTGATCGGCCAAAGCCACAACATCGTACGTCATCCGGATATGCCTCCCGAGGCCTTTGAGGATTTGTGGACGACCGTGAAATCCGGCAAGCCCTGGATCGGTATCGTCAAGAATCGCTGCAAGAACGGCGATTTCTATTGGGTGGAAGCGATTGTTTCCCCTACCCGTGATAGCGGCCAGGTAAACGGATACATCTCGGTACGCAGAAAAGCCAGCCGTGAGCAGATTCGCGGTGCGATGGCATTCCACCGCAAAATCAAAGAAGGGCAATCAGGATGGGTTGCCGTGATGGGCAAGCTTAAGAGAGCCAAAAGTCACATCAAAATCAAACATCGCCTGATAAGTATAGCCTTAGCTATGGTAGTGACGACAGTATTTGTTGGTTGGGTTGGCCTGTCAGGCATGAATGATACCAATAAGTCACTTTCGACTGTTTATAACGACCGTGTTGTGCCATTGCAGCAACTAAAAATAGTGGCAGATATGTATGCAGTCAATATCGTCGATACATCCCACAAGGTGCGCAACGGTACCATAAGCTGGGAGCAAGGCGAGCAGAATGTGGAAGCCGCACTGCTTGAAGTGAATAAACAATGGAAGGCCTACACATCGTCCTACCTGGTGCCTGAGGAGCAGAAGCTCATCAAGGAGATCGAGCCCCTATTTGTCGACGCCAAGCGTGTCACTGCCGATTTGCAAAGCATCATGCGTACTCACGATGCAAAACGCATGGTCAGTTTTACTACGAGTGAGCTCTATCCTGCAATTGATCCAATCTCATCCAAACTCAACGAGTTAATCGATATTCAGCTAAAAGTCGCTAAACAAGGGTATCTTGAAGCATACGATGATTATAGTTTCCACCGCAATTTGGTAATAGGATTAACGACCTTGGGTTTCATTGTTGTAGGTTTGTTGAGCTGGTTCTTATATCAAACTATTATTCCGCGTATCCGGTTGGCTGTAGATTATCTAACGGCCAGTGCACAAGGTGATTTACATGAGCCTGTCATTCGCACCGGACATCGCGATGAGATGACCGACGTGTTGGATGCCTATCGTGCGTTGAGGTCGCGCCTGGATTTCGATCATACCGAGACAGTAGCTGGCATCGAACGCATCAAGTCTGCACTGGACAACGCGACTATTCCTGTGACTGTCAGCAACGAGCATAACAACTTGATTTACATGAATAAATCCTGCGTAGATCTATGGAAGCGCATGAGTGGCGATGTGGCTAAATACCATACCGGATTCGCGGTCGATGCGATGATAGGTACCAAGGTTGGCCAATATCTGCAGAATGAGCAGGATCGCGTAGCATTCGCCAAGCCATTGGAAAGCGCGCGCTTTATGGATACGCAGATAGGAAGCCGTCATCTGAGTCTGGTACTGAACCCTGTCTATGATAAAGCAGGCAAATACCTTGGCCGCATGACACAATGGAACGACCGTACTGCAGAGGTGATTGCAGAGCAAGAAGTCGCGCGTCTGGTGCAAGAGGCGGTGGAAGGCAATCTGGCAGAGCGTGTGGATACAGCCATCTTGCCCGAAGGCTTTATCCGTGACACAGGCGATGGCATCAATCACATGCTGGATGCCGTGATTGGCCCGTTGAACGTAGCTGCCCGATATGTGGATGACATCTCCAAGGGCAACATCCCGGCGAAGATCACCGATGAATACAAAGGCGACTTCAACACCATCAAGCAGAACCTCAACACTTGTATCGATGCGGTGAACGCACTTGTGGCCGATGCCAATATGCTGTCACAGGCCGCAGTGGAAGGGCGTCTGGAGACCCGTGCCGATGCCAGCAAGCACCAGGGCGACTTCCGCAAGATCGTCCAAGGGGTGAACGAGACACTGGATGCCGTGATCGGCCCGTTGAACGTAGCAGCGCAGTATGTGGATGACATCTCCAAGGGCAACATCCCGGCGAAGATCACCGATGACTACAAAGGCGACTTCAACACCATCAAACACAACCTCAACACCTGTATCGATGCGGTGAACCGCCTGGTGAACGATTCTGCGATGCTGGCGGATGCTGCGCATGAAGGCAAGGTCTCTACCCGTGCCGATGCCACCCAGCATCAAGGAGACTTCCGCAAGATTGTGGAGGCGATGAATGAGACCCTAGAAATGATTGTCGGTCCGATTGGGGCGGTGAAGGTGGCAGTCGAGACCATCAACACGGCATCCAAGGAGATTGCCCAGGGCAACGCCGACCTGAGCCGCCGTACCGAAGAGCAGGCTGCTTCTCTCGAGAAGACGGCTGCCAGCATGGAAGAACTGGCCTCAACGGTGAAACAGAACGCCGACAACGCCAAACAGGCCAACCAGCTTGCAGCGGCAGCCTCCGGTGTTGCCATCAAGGGTGGTGAGGTCGTCTCCGACGTCGTCACTACCATGAGCGCCATCAACGACAGCGCCAAGAAGATCGAAGACATCATCAGCGTCATCGACGGCATCGCCTTCCAGACCAACATCCTCGCCCTTAACGCCGCGGTGGAAGCCGCCCGTGCGGGTGAACAGGGCCGCGGCTTTGCTGTGGTGGCCGGCGAGGTGCGCAACCTGGCCCAACGCTCCGCATCAGCTGCCAAAGAGATCAAGGAACTCATCTCCGACTCAGTCAGCAAGACTGCCGAAGGCACCAAACAAGTCGAGAATGCCGGTGAGACCATGCAAGAGATCGTCACCTCTGTCCGACGCGTCACCGACATCATTGCCGAGATTGCAGCCGCTTCACAAGAGCAGACTGCGGGCATTGACCAGGTGAATGAAGCCGTGATGAAGATGGACGACATGACGCAGCAGAACACTGCCCTGGTGGAAGAAGCGGCAGCGGCTGCGGAAAGCCTGATGGAACAGGCCGACGAACTGATGAACGCGGTGAGCGTGTTCCAGCTGGAAGGTGAGTCCACTCGCGTGGAACGTCGTGCCCACAACAGCCCGATGCGTAACAGCACACCGGCAAGAACGATTGAGCAAGCTTCAACCACTCCTTCTGCCAAGACTACCGTCAAGACCGGTACTAATGACGAAGAATGGGAAGAGTTTTAAATGGGTAAGTTTTATAAAGTTTGGCTGACAACAATAAAAATCAGAAGTTGGTTGGATTAGGAACGTAACTTGAAAGTAGGTAAATGATGAAAATGACAGTCGCGAAAAAAATGTTGATGTTGACCTTGGTGTCAGTGGTAGGGCTGGTTTGCTTGCTGACGTTAAGCCAGCACCAGATGGAAAAGGTTTTTAATGAAACCAATTATGCCAATAGCAATATAGCGCCAAGTATCGTATTGATTGACAAGATACGTTATGACTTTAACACCTTACGCATCCGCTTATCCAACCACACGATGAATACGGATGCCGCAAAGATGGCAGAAGTCGAGGTAGCGATCAGGAAGCTTCAGGAACAACTTTCAAGTTCGTTGAAAGAGTACGAGAAATACACCAGTGATGAGCAGGACAGGCAGATGCTGGAGGCCGACAAGGCTGGCTTGAATGTGTATTACGAGCGTATGCAGCCGATATTGAATGCCTCGCGCCAGAATAAAAAAGACTTGGCCAAAGAACTCTTTATTGCGATACGCATGCCTGCCGAACAAGCGAACAAGGATATGGCGGCACATATGGATTACAAGGTGAAGTTGGGCCAGACAATTGCTCAGGATGCCGTTGAAGTCAAGGAAAGTGCTACCAAGTTCTCGATGGTTATCGGGGTCATTATTTTGCTGGCGACTGCGGTAATCGGGTTCATGATTACTCGTAACTTGAAGAAACAACTTGGCGGTGAGCCTAGTGAAGCTGCGGAAGTGGCAAACAGCATCGCTCAAGGTGAATTGAACACTGTCATTAAGCTTGAAAAAGATGACAAAACGAGCCTGATGGCGGCGATGCATAGCATGCAGCAGACACTCAAGGCGGTGATAGAAGAACAGACTGTCATGTCTGCAGAAAACAAGGCAGGCAATATCAGCGCAGCGATCGATGCGAATAAGTTCCGCGGCAGCTATAAAACCATGGCGCAGAACGTCAATGAAATGGCGTCTAACCAGGCGGATGTGATGCGCAAGGTCACTGCTTGTATCTCGGAATTCTCCAAAGGCAACTTTGATGCGCCATTGGAGAAGTTCCCGGGTCAGCGTGCATTCATTAATGAAGGTGTTGAGGGGCTACGCAGCAATGTGAAAACCTTCATCACGGATATGCAGCATATGTCTCAAGAACATGATGCTGGTGATGTTGATGTACGGATTGACGAAACCAAGTATCAGGGTGCGTATGCAGAGATGGTGCACGGTGTGAATAGCATGGTGGGTGCACACGTGCAGGAAAAAGCCGAGATGATTCAAGTGATGAGATCATTAGGTGATGGTGATTTTGCAGTTCAAATCCAGCAATACCAAGGCAAGAAAGCTGAGATCAATCAAAATCTGGACAGGCTCAAAGGCAAACTCAAAGGCATTCTGGATTCTGTGAAATGGGTGACTAACGAACATGCGCAAGGCAATATCGATATGACATTGCATGCGCATATGTTCAAAGGCGGCTTCAGTGAATTGGCTAGCGCTGTGAATACTATTGTGGCCGGCCAGATTGAATTGACAGAAAAGGCCTTGGCCTGCGTCAAGGAATTTGGCGAAGGTAATTTTGATGCGCCGCTGGAAAAATTCCCAGGCAAGAAAGCGTTTGTGAACGAGGCGATCGAACAGGTGCGCAGCAATCTCAAGACGTTGAATGAAGATGTCCAGATGCTCTCGGAGGCTGCGAACAATGGCCGTGTCTCAGTACGTGCCGATGCCAGCCGCCACAACGGCGATTTCCGCAAGATTGTGGAGGCGATGAATGAGACCCTAGAAATGATTGTCGGTCCGATTGGGGCGGTGAAGGTGGCAGTCGAGACCATCAACACGGCATCCAAGGAGATTGCCCAGGGCAACGCCGACCTGAGCCGCCGTACCGAAGAGCAGGCTGCTTCTCTCGAGAAGACGGCTGCCAGCATGGAAGAACTGGCCTCAACGGTGAAACAGAACGCCGACAACGCCAAACAGGCCAACCAGCTTGCAGCGGCAGCCTCCGGTGTTGCCATCAAGGGTGGTGAGGTCGTCTCCGACGTCGTCACTACCATGAGCGCCATCAACGACAGCGCCAAGAAGATCGAAGACATCATCAGCGTCATCGACGGCATCGCCTTCCAGACCAACATCCTCGCCCTTAACGCCGCGGTGGAAGCCGCCCGTGCGGGTGAACAGGGCCGCGGCTTTGCTGTGGTGGCCGGCGAGGTGCGCAACCTGGCCCAACGCTCCGCATCAGCTGCCAAAGAGATCAAGGAACTCATCTCCGACTCAGTCAGCAAGACTGCCGAAGGCACCAAACAAGTCGAGAATGCCGGTGAGACCATGCAAGAGATCGTCACCTCTGTCCGACGCGTCACCGACATCATTGCCGAGATTGCAGCCGCTTCACAAGAGCAGACTGCGGGCATTGACCAGGTGAATGAAGCCGTGATGAAGATGGACGACATGACGCAGCAGAACACTGCCCTGGTGGAAGAAGCGGCAGCGGCTGCGGAAAGCCTGATGGAACAGGCCGACGAACTGATGAACGCGGTGAGCGTGTTCCAGCTGGAAGGTGAGTCCACTCGCGTGGAACGTCGTGCCCACAACAGCCCGATGCGTAACAGCACACCGGCAAGAACGATTGAGCAAGCTTCAACCACTCCTTCTGCCAAGACTACCGTCAAGACCGGTACTAATGACGAAGAATGGGAAGAGTTTTGATTTCTGTATCAAATGCCGGAACAAGCAGGCTTTTCCGTGCATTGATGCTGAATTGAATTGCTCAAGGAGCGTTATTTTTAACCGATAGATGATATGTAGATTCGACTACTTTGAAGGCTGATAGGAACCGATTGTGGATTACTTTTTGAAAACGATATATGCAATTTTCACGACTTGTTCTTTGCACGCTGTTTTGGTCATGCTGGCACTGAAGGTTTTCGCCAGTTTATAAGTGAATTCAAAAAAAAGAGTTGTCGTGTTTTGGGAATTTAACTGAAAGTTTTGACCCGGATGGGTTTGCAGTTAAAACGAATCGTGAGTAGTAATTTTGATACCAGGAGAACAAAATGGCAGTGATTGATAGAGTATTGATTGGTGAAGGACTTGTGATTGAAGACCGTCCAGACGGCACAGGCCCTGATTTGAAGAACGTAGCGCATATTGATTTGATTATGGGTCCACGTGGCAGTGCGGCGGAAGATGCTTTCTGCCGCACATTGACCGACCAGAAGCAAGGCGTGAATGGTTTGCTGGCGATTGCGGCACCTAACATGATGGTGAAACCCAACACCGTGATGTTCAATAAAGTGACGATTAAAGACGGACGTCAAGCCGTTCAGATGTTTGGCCCTGCGCAACGTGGCGTCGCCATGGCGGTAATGGATTGTGTCGCGGACGGCACGATTCCGGTTGAAGAAGCCGATGATGTTTTTATCTGCGTTGGCGTATTCATCGACCATAAAGCGGATATTGACGAGCGCATTCAGGATTGGAATTACAGAGCAACCAAAATGGCGATCAAGAGTGCGGTGAAGCGTGAACCTAAAGCAGCTGAAGTATTGAAGCATTATAAAGAGGCATCTCACCCATTTGCGGCAAAAACAGCCGAGACCAAGAACCGCCGTGCCGAGGATAAAGCCGTTGAATTGGCGATTGAGCAGATGAAGGAACGCAGCAAGCACATGCAACGTGAGACTGTGTAAGAGTTCAGCTTAAAAGCTGTGTGTTTTAGGTTTTGTAGTAACGAAAGCGTTTGATGTTAAAAGAAAAAAATCAGGAAGAACGGGAGTTTGAATTTACGCCTCTGGATTTTTCCAGAGTGCGTAAATTGATTTACCAGCGTGCCGGCATTTCGCTTTCAGAGGCCAAAACCGACATGGTCTACAGCCGTATCGGCAGAAGACTGCGCACGATAGGGCTGGATTCGTTCAAGGAGTATCTGGACTATCTGGAAGGAGAGGGACATCCTGAGGAGTGGGAAGCGTTCACTAATTCGCTGACTACGAATCTGACTTCTTTCTTTCGTGAGGAGCATCACTTTCCTATTTTGGCAGAGCATCTGCTTCAGCTAAAAAAACCTATTCGGATATGGTGTTCTGCCGCATCGACTGGCGAGGAACCTTACACTATTGCCATGACGGCTTGTGAGGCTTTTAATTCGCTGAAGCCGCCTGTCGAGATCATCGCGACAGATATCGATACCAATGTGTTGGCGACGGCTGCAAGAGGGGTTTACCCACTTGATCGTATCGCCAAGCTGCCTCTCGAACGCAAAAAACAGTTTTTCCTGAAAGGGTCAGGCAAGAGTGAGGGATCAGTTAAAGTCCGCAAAGAGCTGCAGCAGCTTATCCAGTTTCAACAATTGAATCTGCTGGATGACAAGTATCCATTGAACGAACCGTTTGATGCGATATTTTGCCGGAATGTCATGATCTATTTCGATAAACCTACGCAAACAAAGATTTTGGAGAAGTTCGTGCCTTTAATGAAGCCACATGCACTATTGTTTGCAGGGCATTCCGAAAACTTTCTCTATGTTTCGGATGCGTTAAGACTGCGTGGGAAAACCGTGTATGAACTGGCAGATGCTGCGGGCAGTTCTTCACTGCCGAGAATGGCTGCGAGTAAGTTCAAGAAAGTAGGCTATGGCTAATTTTGTTCATGAAGAGATTTCAACCACGCTCTACTACGACAGAACGTTTGATTGTGATGCGGCCAAGATATCGCCCGGGGAATATTACTATACCGACAAGGACATGGTGATTGTTACCGTGCTGGGTTCATGTGTTTCAGCCTGCATACGCGACAAGGTTTCTGGTGTTGGCGGTATGAATCATTTCATGTTGCCTGATGGCGGCAAGGCGGACAAGGATACTCCTGTATCTGAATCCATGCGCTATGGCACTTATGCGATGGAGGTGCTGATTAACCAACTGCTCAAGAACGGCGCCAGGCGGGAAAACCTTGAAGCCAAGATATTTGGTGGCGGTAATGTCTTGAGAAGTTTTACCACCATGAACGTGGGTGACCGTAATGCTGATTTCGTGAGGAATTATCTGAAAGAGGAGCGCATCAAGGTGACTGGTGAAGACTTGAACGATATATATCCTCGCAAAGTGTATTTCTTTCCTAAGTCAGGGCGTGTATTGGTGAAGAAGCTCAAACAGCTCAACAACTATACATTGATGAAACGTGAAGACGCTTACGCCAATAAGCTCAAAACGAACGATGTTGGCGGCGAAGTGGATCTGTTTTGATAGGGGCATACAATAAAAATGAAGATTAAAGTATTGGTGGTGGATGATTCAGCCTTGATTAGAAGTCTGTTGACGGAAATCATCAACAGCCAATCGGATATGCAGGTTGTCGGTGTAGCACCAGACCCTATTGTGGCACGTGAGATGATTAAGCAACTAAATCCCGATGTGCTGACGCTAGATGTAGAAATGCCAAAAATGGACGGGCTGGACTTTCTGGAGCGGTTGATGCGCTTGCGGCCGATGCCGGTGGTGATGGTGTCAACGCTGACAGAACGTGGGTCAGAGATTACTTTGCGCGCGTTGGAATTGGGTGCAACAGATTTCGTCACCAAACCAAAAATGGCTATCAGCGATGGTATGCGGGAGTACACAGACCTGATTGCGGATAAGATTCGTGCCGCTTCACAGGCAAGAATCAGCACATTGCATCGTTCGCTCAAGGCCAATGAAGATAAGTCGAATCCTGTTGCACTAAGGAATCCCATGGTGAGCAGTGAGAAACTGATTATCATCGGTGCATCTACCGGAGGCACAGAGGCCATCAAAGCTTTCCTGACCAAGATGCCTTCTGACTGCCCTGGCATTTTGATCACACAGCATATGCCTGCTGGTTTTACGAAATCATTTGCGAATCGATTGAACTCACTGTGCCAGATTTCAGTAAAAGAAGCCGTAAACGGCGAACGTATTTTGCCTGGACATGCATATATCGCCCCCGGGGACCAGCATTTGTTACTTGCCAGAAGTGGCGCCAACTACGTTACCCAGCTTAGCGATGCTGCACCAGTCAGCCGCCACAAGCCTTCCGTGGATGTCCTGTTCGAGTCTGCAGCTGTTGCCGCAGGCAAAAACGCCATTGGGGTAATCATGACGGGTATGGGCAAGGATGGTGCAGAAGGCATGGCCAAGATGAAAACTGCCGGTGCCTACAATTTTGCGCAGGATGAAGCGAGCTGTGTCGTGTTTGGCATGCCGAAAGAGGCAATTGCGCATGGCGGAGTTGATGAGACGCTACCTTTGGAAGAACTGCCGAAACAAGTGTTGAGCCACTTGGTAGAGAGTGGGACACGCGCTTTGCGTGTTTAATTGTTGACATTATTCAGCGCACTCAGGTCAAGTTTTTTCAGATTTGACCGATATGTTAGGTAAAGCAGCATTGCGATGATTCGCAAGCTGCCAGAGTAAATGTGAGTAGATTTAATGATTTTTTTATGGAGTAAGGTATGGCTGACCCAAATACCAAATTTTTAGTCGTCGATGATTTTTCAACCATGCGCAGGATTGTGCGCAACTTGTTGAAGGAACTCGGCTATACCAACGTGGAAGAAGCGGAAGACGGTGTGGATGGCCTAAATAAGCTTAAACAGGGAGGCTACGATTTTGTGGTTTCTGACTGGAACATGCCGAATATGGATGGCTTGACCATGCTGCAGAACATTCGCGCTGACTCAGCGCTGGCTTCAATCCCGGTATTGATGGTGACAGCAGAGGCGAAAAAGGAAAACATCATTGCAGCGGCTCAGGCAGGTGCGAGTGGTTATGTCGTGAAACCATTTACTGCGGCAACTCTCGATGAAAAGCTTTCAAAGATTTTTGAAAAGCTTGGAAAGTAAGTGATCAATATGAAGAACGTAGTGCCAGATAACTCAGAGAACAGTGCTGCGCATTTTATGGGTATTCCCTCCGATGATGGGGAGATGCTAAGCCGCATAGGCCATATGACCAGGGGCTTGCATGAGAGTTTGCGAGCCCTGGGACTGGACAAGATGATTGAAAAGGCGGCGCAAGATATCCCGGATGCCCGCGATAGATTGAGTTATGTTGCCAGGATGACCGAACAAGCAGCCGACCGAGTGTTGAATGCGACCGATATCGCAAATCCATTGCAAGATGAGCTTGCCAAACAAGCTGCAGCATTGGAGGCGAAATGGAAGGAAGTGCTGAAGGTTCCGTCCTTGAAATCCGAATATAACGAGGCAGCAGAAGAAACGCTCGCATTTATCAGGCAAACTGTTGAAACCAGCACGGCGACCAAGGCGCAATTACTGGAAATCATGATGGCACAGGATTTTCAGGATTTGACAGGTCAGGTAATCAAAAAAATCACCCGATTGGCGCAAGACCTGGAGCAACAGTTGGTACAGCTGTTGGTGGACTTCTCTCCGGCGCCTAACAAGAAAGAGGCTGATTCCTCTTTATTGAATGGGCCTCAAATCAATCCGGAAGAGAATGTGAATGTGGTGGCCAATCAAAGTCAGGTAGATGACCTTCTTGAGAGTTTAGGTTTCTAGCCTACACCACGCAATTTCAGTTTGAACATTATCGAAATGCGCTTTTGGTTAGCTGCGTAAGGCTAACCATGATAAAGCGCATTTTTCCCTTTCTATTCTACGCATCTATTACTCTAAAGTTTCTTGATAATAAGCTCATTCGCAACATGGATGATGAAAGAAAGGTAACAAGATGGCACAAGAACCAGCAGTGGAAGTAGCGGCAGAGGCTCCTAAAAATTCCAAAAAGAAACTGATCATTATTCTTGCAGCAGTTCTCTTGCTTGCCGGTGGTGGCGGTGGTGCGGCATGGTATTTCATGCATCAGGGTAATAGCCACGGGAAAGATGCCAAGAAAGAAGCAGAAAAAGAAGAAGCTGTGCATGTCGAGCCAGCTTTCGTGAAGCTCGAGACGTTTACCGTGAACCTGAATCCCGAAGATGGCGAAAAATACCTGCAAGTAGATATCACATTGAGTGCATCCAGCAAGGAAGAAGCAGCATCTTTGGAAGAGCATATGCCTCTGGTGCGTAACCGTGTACTGATGGTGCTGACCAGTAAGATGGCCAGTGAGATTTCTTCTATGGATGGCAAGAAGGCGCTCAGCAAGGAAATCGCAGCACAAATCAATCAGCCTTTTGCTGTAGGTGCCAAACCGCAAAAGGTTTCAGACGTATTTTTTACTTCGTTTGTTATTCAATAAGTAACACTGTCACAGAGCCTATCGAATCATGGCAGATAGCTTTTTATCCCAAGACGAAGTTGATGCCCTGCTAAGGGGTGTCAATGGAGAGCAGGAAGAATCGAAACCAGAGGCGGCTGATGCCTCGGCAGTGCGTGACTATGACCTGGCAACCCAGGAACGTATCGTACGTGGCCGCATGCCGACGCTGGAGATCATAAATGAACGGTTTGCCCGTTTGTTGCGCATAGGTTTGTTCAATTTTCTGCGACGCACCATCGAAGTCTCTGTTGGTCCGGTGCGCGTTTCCAAGTACAGCGATTTTATCCGTAACCTAGTCGTGCCTACCAATCTGAATCTGGTACAGATGAAGCCTTTGCGGGGTACAGGGCTGATTGTGTTCGATCCTGCGCTGGCTTTTTTGATGGTAGACAACATGTTCGGTGGCGATGGGCGTTTCCATACCCGTGTCGAAGGACGCGAGTTCACCCAAACGGAGCTACGCATCATTCGCAAGGCATTGGATATCGTTTTTGAGAATTACGCCAAGTCCTGGGGGCCAGTGTACCCAGTCGAGTTTGAATACATTCGTTCCGAAATGAACACCCAGTTCGCGAACATCGCGACACCAAATGAGGTCGTGGTAGCGATTACGTTTACGATCGAGCTGGGCACGGAGTCTGGCGAGATGCATTTCTGTTTCCCTTACTCGATGCTCGAGCCTATCAAAGACATGCTGACTTCCAGTTTGCAAGGTGAAGTGCTAGGGGTGGATAAGCGCTGGGTGCGCTTGATGACACAGCAAATCCAGGCGGCTGAAGTAGAGGTGGTGGCCGATCTGACCAAGACCAGCATGCGCTTGAGTGAGGTGCTGAACATGAAAGTCGGGGATGTCATCCCGCTTAATATCTCAGAAGAGATTGAAGCAAAAATCGACAATATTCCCGTGATGCTGTGCAAATACGGGGTCTTTAATGGCCAGTATGCTTTGCGCGTGCAAAAACTGTTGAGATCCAATTCAACCGAATATATCAAAGGAGAGCCATATGGCGACTAAACCAGAACAAGCTGAGGAAACATCGGCAGAAGCCGATTGGGGCGCAGCGATGGCTGAACAGCAGGCTGCAACAGAACCAGATTCTGCAGAGGCCGATTGGGGCGCAGCGATGGCTGAACAGCAATCAGGCGATGCCGCGGCATTGCAGACAAAAACTGCACAGACTCAAGTGTTTGCTGAATTCTCGAGCCAGAACAAACTGCACGAAAGCCAGAACGATATCGATTTCATTCTTGATATACCGGTACAACTGACAGTGGAGCTTGGGCGTACCAAGATTGCGATCAAGAATCTGCTGCAGCTTGCACAAGGCTCTGTCGTAGAACTTGATGGGTTGGCTGGTGAGCCGATGGATGTGCTGGTGAACGGCTGTCTGATCGCTCAAGGTGAAGTAGTAGTGGTGAACGACAAATTCGGTATCCGTCTGACAGATATCATCACTCCAGCTGAACGTATCCGCAAAATCAACAAGTAAAGAACAATCCATGCGTAAACCTACACCTGTATTGCTATTGGGGCTTGCACTTCCGATACAAGCGTTGGCGGCGAGTACGGCGACCGGGATTTCTCCCACAGGCAGCATGCTGAAAATGGTACTTGGCCTCGCAGTAGTCTTGGCCGTGATGGCGCTTGTCAGCTGGGCTGTGAAACGGATGCTGCCTGGCGCCATGGGACAGCAATCAGCGATACGTATCGTGGGTGGTGTCAGCGTAGGTTCACGTGAACGTGTAGTGGTGTTGGAAGTCGCCGATCGCTGGATAGTTGTTGGTGTGGCGCCTGGGCAAGTGAATGGGATTGCGAATCTGGAAGTTGGTGAAACCATGTTGTCGGAACAGCTTGCCAGCCATGTGCCATCCAATCCAAGCCAGTCAACGCATCAACCGATGGTGCATCCAATGATGCAACCGTTGGTGAAGCCATTCTCTGAGTGGTTGAAAAAGTCCGCAGAAGCAGCGTCAACAAAACTAGGTGGAAAACCTGATGTTAAAGAATAATATGAAAAACATTTTGTTGTGTGTAACGCTTGGTTTTATGCTGGGAACGCCGCTGGCATCTCTAGCCGAAGGAATGCCATTGATCAATGCAACGCCAGCGGCAGGTGGCGGGCAAAACTACACGCTCAGCTTGCAAACGTTGATTCTGCTGACGTCACTGACATTCCTGCCGGCGGCATTGCTGATGATGACTGGGTTTACGCGCATCATCATCGTACTTTCATTGTTGAGACAGGCGCTTGGCACACAGTCGGCCCCGCCTAATCAGGTGATGATAGGTCTGGCACTGTTCCTGACTTTCTTCGTCATGAGTCCGGTCTTGGACAAAGTGTATGTGGATGCTTATCAGCCCTTATCGGAGAACCGCATTACCATGCAAGAGGCGCTTGATAAGGGTAGCGCACCGCTCAAAGAATTCATGCTGAAACAGACGCGAGAGAGTGATCTGGCCTTGTTCATCAAAATGGCGCAAGTGGAAAAGATTGATACTCCGGAACAAGTGCCTTTACGCGTGCTGGTGCCAGCTTTTATGACCAGTGAACTGAAAACGGCTTTCCAGATTGGTTTTGCGATATTTATTCCATTCTTGATCATTGATATGGTGGTTGCCAGCGTATTGATGGCCATGGGGATGATGATGGTTTCACCTTCGATTGTCTCTCTGCCATTCAAGCTAATGCTGTTTGTGTTAGTGGACGGCTGGCAGTTAATGATGGGATCTTTGGTGCAAAGTTTTTATTAAGTGTTTAGAGAATGACATGACTCCTGAAAGCGTAATGAATCTGGGCCGAGATGCAATGGAAATCACCTTGTTGGTGGCGGGGCCAATGCTGTTAGTGGTATTGATTATCGGCTTGCTGGTGAGTATTTTCCAAGCTGCGACGCAAATCAACGAAGCGACATTATCGTTCATCCCCAAACTGGTAGGAGTCTTTGCCACCTTGGTGATCGCCGGTCCGTGGATGTTAACGACGATGGTGGATTATATGCGGCTGGTATTGACCAGCATTCCCGCTATGGCAAATTAACAAATCATTGTCATGGTTTCTTTCAGCAGTGATCTGCTTCAAACTTGGGTCATCAGCTTACTCTGGCCACTGACCAGGGTGCTAGGTGTGATAGCTACAGCTCCCATCTTTAGTGATCGAGCCATTCCGAACCAAATCAAATTAGGCTTTGGTCTGGTGCTCACCCTGATTATTGTTCCGACTATACCTCCGTTGCCGCAGATTGAGATATTTTCATTGCAGGGACTGTTGACGCTGGTACAGCAGCTAGTGATCGGGCTTGCCATCGGGTTTAGCATGCGTTTGGTGTTTGCTGCGGTAGAAATGGCAGGTCTGCTGATCAGCATGGGGATGGGCCTGGGCTTTGCCACATTTTATGACCCGCACTCACAAGGGCAAAGTACAGCGATTAGTCAGCTTTTGATGCTGTTGACGATGCTGATTTTTTTGAGCCTAGATGGCCATTTGATGGTTGTCAGTGCCTTGGCACAAAGTTTCGTGACGATGCCAATCACTTTGCAAGGTGCCGGTATCAGTCCCATGAAGATTGTGATGTGGGGTGAGGTCATTTTTAGCATGGGCTTGCTGCTAGCCTTGCCTGCAGTGACGGCTTTGCTTATTACGAACATGGCATTGGGCATCCTCACCAGAACTGCCCCACAGCTGAATTTGTTCGGGATAGGATTCCCAGTGACGCTCTCGATCGGGTTGGTTGTCCTGGCTGTGGCGCTGCAAGGTATGTTGCAGCCAATACAACACCTGATTCAAGAAGGCGTTACCCACATGCAGCAGATCGCGGCAATCCCAAGATGAATTGTCAATGTTACTGAATCGTATCGTCTCACTGGCTAGATGATGCGAACTAGCCGGCTTTTACTGTCTATTTGATATAGTCAAATAGGGAAAGGCCGGTGGTCGTGACAAAGGATTTTTGAGCTGCGGCCAAAATGGTTTGTTTCTGGGTTACAGCAGATAGCGCCTCGGCATAATCTACATCTTGTAAGACAGACATCGCCTGCGCGTATTGAAGTTCACGGCTTGAGCCAACGTCATTCAGGGAATCCAGTTCATTAAGTCTTGAACCCACTGTCGAACGCGTAACGGCAACAGTACTGATAGCACTGTCGATGCTGCTGAGTGCACTTGCCACGCCAGTAGTCACTGTGCTTGCTGAAGCGGCCGGATTGTTCAAAAGAGTTATCAGCGTGCTGAATGTGTTGAAGACATCGTTACCACTCGCCTGGAATACGCTATCACCTGTTGCATTGACAGCCATCTGACGATGCGCATCTACCTGCAAAAGTTGTTGGTTGTTGTCGCCATTATAAGTGGCGCCAGTAGCTGTAGCCGTGAATGGAACGGTTTTGTTGTTGAACCCTGCATATAGGTAATTACCAGCTGCATCGCGCGTATTGGCAAATCCTAGTAAAGTATCGAAAGCACTACTAAGCTGCGTTGCCAGTGCGCTTCTTTCTCCCATAGATAACGTGCCGGCAGAACCAACCAAATTGGTGCGCACAGACGTCAGCAGTTCTGTGATGCTCGATAGCGAAATATCCAAGTCACCCAGACGTGTCTCGGCGACCTTGCGATTTTCGCCATAACTGGCGTTGATGTTTTGCGATTGTGACAGCTCGAGCACGCGGGATGCAGCTACAGGATCGTCTGAAGGCGCTTGTATGCGTTTTCCAGTAGCGATCTGTTGCTGAAGCTTGGATTGTTCTGCCTGCAGGCTATTGATTTTCGAGACTGCGGTTTGGTATATGGTGTTGGTGCTGATACGCATACTTATCCTAGTGACCTATTGTCAGCAGTAAGTCGAACAGGGAGCTGGCAACTTGCATGAGTTTACCGGCAGCCTGGTAAGCTTGCTGATAACGTAAAAGATTAGTGGCTTCCTCATCCAGGTTGACCCCGGACTCGGACTGTTGTGCCGCAGTAGCTTGGGCTAGTAAGGTTTGCTCAGCTGCGCTATTCACTTTGAGTTCGTTGGTTTTGTTGCCAACAAAACTGACCAGCTGACCAAAGGCATTCTCGTAAGTGGCGCTGCCATTATTCAATGTGCCCATGGTTTGCAGCCCGGCTAGTAATAATGCGTTGCGGTTGTTGCCGTTCCCGCCAGAGATATCCGCTGCAGCTATTTTGTTGATGTCTGAAATCGCTACAGAAAGTTTGGTGGCTGCATTGCGCGTCGGCTCAACCAGGAAGGAATCCCCAGCCGACATGCTGCCGTTAAAGGTGAGTCCATCGAGTGTTTGAGGCAAGCTGCCAAAGCTTTGAGAGCTGTTGTCGCTCAAACGAGTGATTGTGTAGTTTGTGCCATCATATTTCAGTTGATAGTCGCTGCTTGTCAGCACGCTGGTGCTGCTGATGTTCACGCTTAAAGTGGCGCTGCCGCTGTTAGCCGCATCCCCAAATACATCCGGTGTTGGCACGTTGAAAAGGTTGCCGCCGATATTTCCGTTGGCGTCGTAACCCAAACTATGCTGCGCGTTAAAGGTTTGTGTCAGCACGGTAGCGATTTGGCCCAGCTGATTTTGGATATTGTCGAGCGAACCTGTCCTGAACTGAAGTAAGCCGCCGATCGCACCGCCCGAAAGCATGCTGTCACCCAATGGTTTGACCATGTTGCTGACATAAGCCACTTCGACACGGCCAGTATCTTTGGTCGATCTGACGGTAGTCAGTCCATAGGATTTGCTGCCAACCACCAGTGGGAGACCATTCCCTATGAAGAGGTTATAACTGCCGTCATCTTGGGCGTTTACGGTGGTTTTTACCAGCTTGCTCATCTCAGCCACAAGTTGGTCGCGCTGATCCATCAGGTCATTGGGGAGATTGTCTTTGTTCGCGCCTACAGCCTTGCTGATCACATCATTCAGTTGTGCTATCTTGGCAGCGTAACCGGTCACCTGTTGTGTGTTGGTGGCAAGTTCATTGTTGAATGCGTCGCGAATCTCATTCAATCTATCTCCCAGGCTCTGGAAACGGCCAACCAAAGAGTTGGCAGATGACAGCATGGCTTGGCGTGTCGCAGCATCACCCGGATTGGAAGATAGAGCCTGTATGCTTGAAAAGAATTTTTGTATCGAAGGGGAAAGTCCAGCAGCCGGATCAGCCAGCATATTGTCTATCTGGGCCATGTGCGCAGCATAAGTGCTGGTGGCACTGCTGGTAGATTGTGCCGTGTTCAGTTGTTGTGCCAGCAGGTCACTGTATATGCGTCTGATGTTGGATACGACTGTACCTTGACCAATATAACCATAACCGAAATCTTGAGCCAGTGCGGCGGATTGAATTACTTCCTGACGAGAATAGCCCGGTGTGGCTGCGTTGGCAATGTTATGCCCGGTGACGCTGATGCCTACCTGCGCTGCAGCAAGTGCACTTTGTCCGATAGTAAGAATATTGGTTGCCATGTTAGGTGTTTCTCATCCTCATAGGTAGCATGACGGCAGATAAATACAAAACTTTAGCCATGCTTACCCAGTTACTACTTTTTGTATCGTTCCAGCCAGCTTGGATGCATAGTGCGGGTCTGTCGCGTAACCGGATTTTTGCATCGCATGCGCATATCCATGGATATCATGCAGATTAGCCATGACTTGCTGGTAGCGAGGGCTGTTAGTGATCATGTTCGCAAAGTCCTTGAATGAGTCGGCATAGCTGTCGTATGCACGGAACTTTTCGATGCGTCTTTGCTTGATGCCATGCACGTATTCTGTCGTTGTGGCCTCGACTACTTTACCTTTCCAGTCGGCAGTCGCCTTGATACCAAACAGGTTTCTGCTGGATGTGCCATCTGCCGAAGTGATTTCATGTTTCCCCCAGCCGCTTTCCAGTGCGGCCTGACCAAGCATTAGATGTGCGGGGATTCCGGTTGCACGGCTGGCTTGAGCCGCGTGTTCGGACATGCGTGCATGGAAATCGCGGCTGTTATGATGTGAAGTTTGGGATAGTGACGATTTGCCTGATGCAGCTTGAAGGTTTTGGCTGCTAGTTTTCTGGAAATTTTTAGATGTAATGCTTTCCAATAGCGAGCCATTGCTCACCTTTGCAGCGCTTTCAGAAACCGCTTGCTCCATGGTGTTGGTGATTGCGTGGCTTACCTTGCTGAGCTGTTTGGTGAGTATGTCCGCTAAACCCAGTCCTTTTGCACTCAGGCTGGTGCTTAGTTGCTGGTCCAGCATGGAAGTGAATGTACGGCTTTGTTCGTTGTCAAAAGGGCTGTCTTGAGTAGTTGCCTCACGCATGCTTTTTAGCATCATGTTCATGAATATGGCTTCAAATTGCTTAGCAACATCCCGAATAGCTTCAGGAGAGTTTTCTTTGGCTGCCTGTTTCAGGTTGTTCAAGCCATTGGCGTCAATTGCCAGCCTTCCATTCATTTCTGCAGTATTGACCATGTTAGATAATCTCCAGGTCTGCATGCAACGCGCCTGATGCCTTCATGGCCTGAAGGATAGCCAATAGATCTTGTGGAGTGGTCCCAATCGCGTTAAGTGCCTTCACTACATCTGATAAAGATGCGCCTGCAGGCAGGGGCACGACTTTGCCTGGCTCCTTGTTGATCTCGATCTGCGAGACTTGTGTTGCGACAGTCTGACCATTCGATAATGGACCAGGCTGGCTGATGACCGGAGCAGAGTTGATGACCACAGAAAGATTGCCATGCGATATAGCACAGGTATCCAGCGTTACCGCTTGATTCATCACTACGGAGCCAGTACGGGCGTTAAGAATGACTTTGGCAGTGGTTTGTGCAGGTGTTACGTTGATTGTCTCCAAAGATGCAAGAAAACCTACGCGACTATTATTGGCTGGTGGTTTGATATGAATTACACGGCCGTCTTGCGCCATGGCAGTGTTTGGACCAAAACGGCGATTGATTGCATCTACGACGAGCGAGGCGGTAGAGAAGTCGGATTCTTTGAGTTCCAGAGTGACTGTATCTGAAATGCTGAGGTTATTAGGCACCGCACGTTCTACTGTAGCGCCAGCAGAGATACGGCCTACACTCAGATGATTTATCTGGGCTTGACTGCCATTGGCCGCTGCACCTACACCACCTACCACCAGATTGCCTTGCGCTATTGCATAGATTTGGCCATCTGCACCTTTGAGCGGAGTCATCAGCAGGGTGCCGCCACGCAGGCTTTTGGCATTGCCCATGGAAGATACTGTAATATCCAGCATTTGTCCTGGCTGAGCGAACGATGGCAGCGTGCTGGTAACCATCACCGCAGCGACATTCTTCAGCTGCAAATTGGTGCCTGGCGGCAGGCTTACCCCCATCTGTTGCATCATGCTGATGATGCTCTGAATGGTAAACGGGGTTTGTGTGGTCTGATCGCCAGTGCCATCCAAGCCAACTACCAGGCCATAACCTATCAGTTGATTGCTGCGTACGCCTTGGATAGTAGCTAAATCCTTCAGGCGTTCTGCGTAAGCAGGCGAAATGCCTGCTATGGTGAAAAGCAGCATCAGGCCGGCTAGAACCCGTTGCTGCTTGATGATGAATGTCAGGCAATGTGAGCAAAAATGTTTCATTGTCATATTTCTTATAGCGGTGCAAAACTCAGGAAGAAGCGAGTCAGGATAGACGCGATCTGTGCGGCGTCGATCTTGCTGTTGGTACGATATTCGATACGCGCATCTGCCACTTTGGTAGAGGCTACGTTATTACCAACGGTGACAGTGTCTGGATTGACGACACCGGAGAAGCGCACATACTCGTTACCTTTGTCCAGCGAGATTTGTTTTTCACCGCTCACTACTAGATTACCATTGGAGAGCACTTCCACCACGGTGACCGTAATCGACCCGTTAAATACGTTGTTATTGTTAGCAGCAGCTTTGTCTTCATTTTTGATCGATGAATCTGCGCCAATGCTGATGTCTTCTTTGATTAGTTTGACAGGTAATCCAATTGGCATTTTTACCGAGGTGTCTACAGAACCTGTCTTGCTTGAAGAGCTGCCGCCGGCTTTGGTGACGTTGGTGTTTTCAGTGATGTTGATGGTCAGGATGTCACCGACCAGTCTTGCACGTCTATCCTCGAACAATGGACGATATGCAGATGCATTGAAAATCGCGCCGCTATTGGCTGCATTGGGTTTGATAGCGGATGGTTTCGCAGTCGTAGGCGTCCGGACTATCGTATCCGGTGTGATAGAACAGGCGCTCAAAATGGCTAGTACGCCTAATGCAAGCATTGGACTGAAGACTTTATTTATAAACTTGTTCAATAAGATCAACATTATCTTTACCTGATTCGTCATAAAGCTAATTACAACTGGGCCAGTTTTTGCAGCATCTGGTCAGAGGTGGTAATGGCTTTGCTGTTGATTTCGTAAGCACGTTGTGTCTGGATCATGTTCACTAATTCTTCCACCACGTTGACGTTAGATGTTTCCACATAGCCTTGTGAAAGCAAGCCTGCCCCGTTCGTGCCTGGCGTGTTGGTGTTCGGGTTTCCGGATGCGGTTGTTTCTACATACAGATTCTCGCCTTTGGCCATCAAACCAGCTGGGTTGATGAAAGTTGCCAGTTGCAGGCTACCTACCTGCGTGGTGCTAGCACTGCCTGCCTGTGTGATTGAGACGGTACCATCACGACCAATGGTCAAGCTGGTGGCATTGGCTGGAATAGTGATGGCAGGCTGTACTGCAAAACCACTCGCAGTCACGAGCTGGCCTTGGCTGTCCACCTGGAAAGAACCATCGCGTGTGTAAGCGGTAGTGCCATCAGGTAACAGTACCTGAAAGAAGCCGGCACCTTGGATGGCGACATCTTTATCGTTGCTGGTTTGCTGCAGGTTACCCTGACTGAAGTTACGCTCTGTCGCTACCGGTCTTACCCCGGTACCAAGTTGCAAGCCTGAAGGCAGCTGTGTTTGCTGAGACGATTGTGCTCCTGGTTGGCGGATGTTCTGGTACAACAAGTCCTCAAATACGGCGCGTGAACGTTTGAATCCGTTGGTGCTGACGTTGGCTAAGTTGTTGGCAATCACGTCCATCTGGGTTTGCTGTGCATCCAGGCCGGTTTTTGAAATCCATAGTGAGCGAATCATTTTGGGTACCTCTCAAGTTTGGCTAGCGATAGCCGATATAGTCGTTAGGGTTCATCCTAACCTAATGCCAATCAACTTAAATTGAAGATCTGACTGGCTTTATTGGCGTTATTCTCGGCGCTTTGCAGCAACTTCATCTGCGTTTCGAACTGCCGCGCCAGGCTAATCATGTTGACCATGGCTTCCACTACGTTGACGTTGCTGCCTTCCAGCGCGCCACTGGCGACACTGACATTCGTATCTACTTCAGCGGTGCTGCCATCTTTAGTGCCAAACAGGCCGTCCGATTTGCGAGTCAGGTTTTCCTCGGCAGGGTTGACTAGCTTTAATCGTCCTAGAATGTTGGAGGGGCCTGGTGTTGCGCCATTGCTCACCGATGAGACCGTGCCGTCCTTGGCAATGCTGATCTTGACATCGGGCGGAATGCTGATGGGACCGCCATCCCCCATGATGTTCATGCCGCTGGCAGTTTGCAGGATGCCGTTTTCATTGATCTTTAGTGCGCCGTTACGGGTATAGCCTTCTGACCCATCATCCCTTTGTACGACCAGCCAGCCTTTATTCAGTACAGCAACATCGAGATCCCGTCCCGTCGTTTGAATCGGACCTGGCCTGAAATCTGCGCCAGCCGTTGCGTCGACGACAAAAGCCCGCGTCGGTAATCCTTCGCTGATGACAGGAACAGCCCTGAAGGCATCTACCTGCGCCTTGAATCCGGTAGAAGTGGCATTGGCCAGGTTGTGCGAGTTGGTCGCCTGCTGCTCCAGGATATGTTTCGCACCAGTCATGGCGGTATAAATCATGCGATCCATTTGGGACTCCCTATCAAGCTATATGTTCGGGTGGGCATATTAGTTATCAATTAGCGCAAATTCACTAGTGTTTGCAATACTTGGTCCTGCGTTTTAATGGTTTGTGCATTGGCTTGGTATACGCGTTGTGCCGTAATCATGTTGACCAGTTCCGCAGTCAGGTCTACGTTCGAGTCTTCAACGGCAGAAGACTGCAGTACACCGAGATTCCCGCTATTTGGAACCGAGACCAACGGCGTTCCTGAAGTAGAGCTCTCGCTCCATGAGTTATTGCCAAGCTGTTGCAGACCGTTCGGATTGGAGAAATTCGCCAATACAACTTGCGCCAGTGTCGCTGATTGACCATTGGTGTAGCGTCCTACGATTCTGCCGTCTTTGCCAATATTGAACCCGGCTAGGTGGCCTGAGGTGTAACCATCCTGACTGAGGCTGTTCACGCTGAATGCAGAGCCGAACTGGGTCGTGCCGGAAAAGTCTAGGGTGACAGATTGCGGGCTCGTTGCTCCGGTGGTAGGAGAGAACGTGACAGACGGGGTGGCTGGCACAACCGTAGGGTTAAGCCCAGTTCCAGTAAATGTCATTGTTGCGGTTGATCCTGGCAACGCCGGTGTTGAAACACCATCCACTGTAGCAAATACATTCCATGTGCCTGGTGCGGTTTTCACAAAGAAGCTTTGTAGAGTGTGGGCGTTGCCTAGGCTGTCATATACAGTAACTGCTGTCGAGTTGTGGTAAGTGGTTGGGTCGGTCGGATCAAATGACGCTGCTGGCAATGTGGATTTCGTCGAATCCAGATTGAACAACCCTGTGATTTCGGTGCTGGCGAGTGGTGTCAGATCTGCGGTATTAATCATGATCTCGGTAGGTGCGCCAGTTGATAACACGCCGCTTGCATTAGCGACATAGCCTGTTAACCGTTTGCCTTCCGCATCAACGATATATCCAAGTTTGTCCATTTGGAACTGGCCATTGCGCGAATAGGTAACAGAACCATTATTGCTCATCCGGAAGAAGCCGCCGCCGTTGATGGCAATGTCCAGAGAGTTGTTGGTGCTGGTGATATTCCCCTGCGTAAACTGCTGGGCTACGGTAGAGATTTTCGTGCCGATACCGATTTGAGAAGCGCCGGTGCCTGTCAAAGAGTTGGCGTAGACGTCTGCAAACTCTGCACGGGACTGTTTAAAGCCTACCGTAGAAGCATTAGATACGTTATTGCCGATCACCTCCAGGTTCTTGGAAGCTGCGTTAAGACCACTTAATCCTTGTTGAAAACTCATGATGTTCTCCTGACTGATATTCGTTAAATATTTGGTTCAATGTTGGTTTGCTAGAAGTTAAAAAATTTGTTTTAGATCGGCGGTAGTCACGCTGTTGGCATTGCTCAGGTTAAGTTTGACGCCGCTGGCGCTGGTGGTGATGCTGTTGATCTGCTCCAGACTCAATGTGTTAGCAGTAGCGGCACTGCCGCCGGATTTGGCACTCACGCTGATTTTGTAGCTGCCAGCAGGAGCAAGCGTGCCATTGTCACCATAACCGTCCCAGCTTAGCGGGATGATCCCTTCGTTTTGCTTGCCTAATGCCAACTGGCGAATCGGATTGCCTGCTGTATCACTGATGGTGATTTGCAAACTATCAACGCTCTCAGGCAGTTCAATGCCAAAGTTGCCTGCCGTTCCATCAAACTGGACGTTTGAGCCAGCGACAAGTACAGAGTGCCCGATCAGGCTGGAGGCTTGCATGGATTGGCTGTTTTGGGCATTGCTCATCATGGTTTCCAATGTGGCATTCAGCCTGTCGATGCCAGTCACGGTAGAAAGTTGAGCCATTTGACTGGTTACTTGCGCATTGTCCATGGGATTCAGCGGGTCCTGGTTCTTCATCTGGGTTACCAATAGTGTCATGAAACGGTCTTGCACTTCCGATACGGAATTCTTTTTATTGGACTTGCTGCCGTTCACGCTATCGAGCAGGCTTTGAGAAACCTCGTTGCTGGTTGCTTGCAGTGTCATATTGCTTCCTTAAAATAAGATGGCTGGATTAGTTTTGCCCGATGGTGAGTGTTTTTAGAAGCATGCTCTTGGCTGCATTCATCGTCTCGACGTTATTCTGATATGCGCGCGAAGCTGAGATCATGTTAACCATTTCTTCTGTCACGTTGACGTTGGGTAAGGTCACGTACCCTTTGTTGTCTGCCAAAGGATGTTTTGGGTCATACACAACGCGGGGCGGGGATGTGTCTTCGACCACCTTTTGAACCTTCACGCCGCTGGCATCTGGCGAGCTGCTGGGTACCGCACTGAATACCACTTGTTTGGCCTTGTATGGTTTTCCATTTGCGCTTGTTGCGCTATCAGCGTTGGCCAGGTTGCTTGCTACCGTGTTAAGGCGCTGTGATTGCGCACTCATTGCTGAACCGGAAATATTGAATACGTTAAATAAGGACATGATGCTCTCCTAGTTATTGACCTTGAATGGCGCTCAGCATTTTCTTTATCTGGCCATTGATCATGGTGAGGCTTGCCTCGTAGCGGATGGCGTTGTCTGTGAACTGGTTGCGCTCCACATCCATGTCTACGGTGTTGCCGTCTACGCTGCCTTGGATGATGGGCCGAAAGAGCGGTTCGCCAGGTTTGCCGGTCAGGTTGTTCGACGGCGTACCGTTAATATGCTTTTCGTTCGTGACAGCCGTGTTGAATGCCCCGGATGAATTGCCCGCCAAAGCACTCTTCATCGCAGCTTTAAAGTCAATGTCGCGCGCCTTGTAGTTCGGTGTATCGGCATTGGCGATATTCGCAGCAATCAGTTCCTGACGCTGGCTGCGAACTCGCAGGGCCTCCTGGTGAAAGCTCAAGGTTGAATCCAGTTTGTTCAGCACGGTGATTCCTTTCATGTCTCTTTGGCCTAAAGAAAAAAAATCTTTTGCCGTTAATCCCATTGAACGCAATTCTAGAACTAACGAACAAAGCTCAATTGCTCAAGAAGAGAGGTAAAAAACCGTCTTTTTCTGGATTCGCTATATCGCACATTCCGTAGAATGCATCATGAACGATTAACTCTTGGATTGGATGGGGTTAGGCATGCATAACACGAGAATGATGAGCCTTATTGCTGCGACATGGACAAAGGCTTTACTGAAGGGATGTCTATCCATGGTGCTTTTCGGCGCTGGATATACATTTGCTAATACTGACAACCTGCCGGCCAGACAAAATATGGCGGTAGTGAAAGAAAAGATCGAAGCGTTTTTACTGGTGCAAACGGCTGGATACCCCGGAAAAGTCTCCGTAACGCCAGGCGTAATTGATCCTAATCTGAAGCTGGCACAATGCACGGATCCTGAGGTGTTTCTGCCACCGGGCAGTCGCGCATGGGGGAAAACTACGGTTGGCGTACGATGCAATACGCCCAGTATATGGACGATTTATGTGCAGGCTAAGGTGAATGTGCGGGCACAATATCTAGTGGCTGCCTTGCCACTGGCACAAGGCCATGTCATGACAACTCAGGATGTGACTGTAGAAGAGGGTGATCTGACACAGTTACCTGCAGGCGTATTTACGGATGCTAACCAGCTTACCGGCAGATTGGTCAGCATCTCGATGACTGCGGGTACCATTTTGCGTCAGGATATGCTGAAACTCGCTCCCGTGGTGCAACAAGGGCAAACCATTTTGTTAACTTCAAATGGAAAAGGATTTAGTGTGACCAATGAAGGCAAGGCGTTGAACAATGCCGGTGAGGGCCAGATCGTGCAAGTGAAGGTTGCTAGTGGTCAGGTGGTGAGCGGTATAGCGCGCGCAGGCGGCAGGGTTGAAGTCAGCTTTTAATGGGCTTGATGATTCAGTAGTAAATTATTACGTGCAAAGTATTAAAGTTCGCTTAAACTATGTCGTTATAGACTCATACATGTGCGGATAAATGCACGGAAATATTGATGCGAAAAGGAAATAACCATGAAGATTAATGACCCGATTAAAAAATCGATGGGGTTGGAAACAGAGAGGCTTGGGTCTAATGCAAGTAAAAAGGCCGAGAAATCTGTTGCAACGACCAAATCGAGCGAAAGTGTCACGCTTTCTCCTTTGTCTGCGCAATTACAATCTTTGGAGGCCAATGTCGCTGCCGCTGAAGTGTTTGATGCGGGAAAAGTGGAAGCTATCAAATCAGCGATTGCAAACGGTCAGTTCAAAGTAGATTCTGGCAAGGTCGCAGACGGTTTGATATCTACAGTTAAAGATCTCTTAAGCACTCAAAAAACCTGATAAAGGGCTTGGTATGAACATATTCGCGCAATTCGAGCATGACGCAAAACTTGTGGAACAACTCTTGTGGCTGCTCATGCGCGAGCAAACAAGCTTGATCGATGCCGATATCGATGCGGTAGAATATCTGCTGGATGAAAAAAGCAGGCTTCTACAAAGCATCAGTGCTTCGATACAGGCGCGTTATGATGCTTTGGCCAAGCTAGGTTTCGAAGCAAGTGAAAATGGCATGTCCTCTTGGGTTGAGAAGCGCGGTACGCCAGAGCAGGTGCAGTATTGGAAAGATTTTCAGCAGACACTGAGCCGAGCTAAAGAGATGAATCGTCTGAACGGCCAGCTCATCAACAAACATTTCAACGTTAATCAACAGGCCTTGAATCTATTGCAGGGCGGGCAGGCGTCAGGTGTCTATGGCGCAAACGGCCAAGCGGCAATCGCAAAAAACATCTCACGCGCAAGCGTTTTAGTTTAGGCTAACCCCTCGCCATATCTTAAACCCAATTTAAATCAGCATCGCCAAAAGGCGCATGCATATCGGTGCGCAGTGCATTCGTTTTGGCCTCGAATATTCATTGCTGAAGCCATCCGCCTGGAAAGCGTATGCAGATTGCCTTTCGGAGCATCGTTTTCCATAATGAACGCGCGCATGTGCGAAAATTGAATCTATGGCAGATGAGCGTAGCGTTATCCGCCGAAGACAGTTATTAGAAGAATTGTCGGAAAACGGTCTACTTACGCAAGGCACAAGATTTTTCTTGGTTTCGCCTTGAGCATGCTAGAAGTGATTACATCCACACTGGCCAATTTTCTGTCGCCAAGGATATTCTCGTGTTTGATTGGCTGTGTAGCCATGGTTATTTTGCACAGGTTTTTTCTAGAACATCATTTATTTTTTTAGAACGCTTGGTACTAGTTCCGTACCGCCATCATTGCCTGCGCTCAAGTTGTCATAAAGGATCATGATGGATACGCGGCGGTTCTTTGCGCGGTCTTCTTCCGCGTCATTAGTGCTGACAGGCTGCGTTGCCCCGAATCCAAGCGCACTCAAGCGATTCTCTTCTACGCCAAAACTGCTTAACATTCTGACTACACTGCTTGCGCGGACTGCGGAAAGCTCCCAGTTGGAATAAAACTGAGCGCTATGTATCGGCGTATCATCGGTATGCCCTTCTACCTGAATGGCATGGTCGTCCTGCAGCAATAAGGCTGAAATTTGCTGCATTACATTGTTGGCGTCTTGGTTGATCTCTGCTGAGCCAGAGGCGAACAGAAGGCTATCTTTGATGTCGATGCGTATCCCTTTGTTGTTCTGCACTACACGAATCTTCTCCTCTTTCACCAAGCTAGAAAGGCTATTGGATAAATTTATACCCAGTTTTGTCATCGATTCACGCTCGGCTTGCAGTCTTTGCTGATGCAATTGAGTCATCGGCAGAGGTTTCAGTACAGATTTATCGTTCTTGGTGGAGTTCTCCTGGATATGCAGCGGCTTGCTGGGTACCGGCGGTGTGTTGGTAAAGGCGCTATTGATCGACTCGGATAGCTTTTTGTATTTTTTCTGATTCACAGAGGAAATTGCATACATCACCACAAAGAAAGCAAACAGCAGCGTAATGAAATCTGCGTAGGATACAAGCCAACGTTCAGGGTTGTCGTGTTCCTCGAGTTCGCGTTTACGTCTGATCATTGTGATTTGTTTTAATCGGTTATCTTAAATAAGAACGCAAGCGTTCCTCGATGATTTTTGGGTGATCGCCCCTGGCCATCGATACCCAGGCGTTCAGCAACATCTCACGCCGCATCAGTTCGTGCTGGATATGCGATTTAAGCTTGTTTGCGATCGGCAGAAAAACAAGGTTTGCCAAACCTACGCCATAGATGGTGGCGACAAATGCAACGGCGATTCCGCTACCCAATAGTTCTGGGTCAGACAAGTTCTCCATGACGTGAATCAATCCTAACACTGCACCGAGAATGCCTATCGTAGGCGCATAGCCGCCGGCAGCATCCCAAATCTTTGCTGCATTGCGCTGTTCCATTTCGTAGAAGTGCATATCGATAGCACAGACTTCACGGATCTTTTCAGGAGGTGTCGCATCTGCAATCAATTGCAGGCCTTTGATCACATAGGGATCAGTCTCTCTAGTGATGAAGTTTTCCAGCGCCAACATACCTTCTTTGCGTACGACGGCCGCCCAGTAGCTAGCCCGCTTTGCCAATTCCTCACGGTCATCCACCGGGGGGTGCAGTATCAACTTTGACATGGTGACCCCTTGCAAAAAACTTTTAGGTTTTGTTTGCAACAGCACTGCACCAAGCGTGCCAAAGAACACAATAAAAAATGCGGCTGGCTGCAGGATAGAACCAATCCGGCCACCTTCTATTGCTTGCCCTAACAGGATACCTATCAGGGCAAGCAATATACCGCTTACACTACCCCAGTCCATGATTGTTCCTTAAGTGCGGCACGTAATCTGGCAACCGCCTGGCTGTGTAGCTGGCATACTCTTGATTCCGACACGTTCATGACTGCCCCGATTTCCTTGAGATTGAGCTCTTGCTCGTAGTACAAACCCATCAATATTTTTTCTCGCTCCGGAAGAGAATCAATGGCATCTACGAGAGCCTCTCTGAAATCACCTTCCAATAGGCCACGTATCGGGTCGCCCGAATCATCCTTCACGAATCGATCCAGGAAATGCTCGTTGCTGTTTTCCCCATCATGAAAGTCTTCGTAATAGACAAGCTGATGTCCACCACAGTCCTCTAGCATTTCATAATAATCTTCCAGCGACAAACCCAAGTGTTTTGCCACTTCGCTTTCGCTGGGCTGCCTTCCAAGTTTTTGTTCAAGCGCCGCTATCGCAGCCTCTACGTCGCGCATGTTCTTTCTCGCGCTTCGCGGCAACCAGTCGGCACTGCGAAGTTCATCCAGCATTGCGCCGCGGATTCGCTGTGCAGCGTAGGTTTCGAACTGCGCGCCATGCGTATCTTCATATTTGTTGACTGCATCCAGCAAGCCCATCATGCCAGCCTGGACCAGGTCATCGATTTCGACACTGGGAGGAAGTTTGGCTTTTAGCTGGTAAGCCAGCCGCTTGACCAAGCCTGCATGTTGGCGCAATTGCACGTCTTTCTGGTCCATTTTTCCGTTTATCGTATACATGGTATGTTTCCTATATCAAGGATGCCAGTTCTGTTTCAGCATGATGGTTTTGTTGGTAGTCGATACGCTGGGCAAGCAAGTTGATAGCAATGGATGCTTTTGCCATAGGGAAGGCATCCGTTACTGCACGGCCCAGCTTCATCGCACGATGCAGATGTTCATCGGCTGGGATCGCGCCATAGAACTCCAGGTCAACCAGCAGGAAACGTCGTGCCGCCTGAGCGATGTTACGAAATACTGTGGCAGCTTGTGCGTCGCTGCAGGCATCTACGACGATGCCGAAGTTTCTTCTTCCATGCTGACTGCAGATCTGTTTGATCAGCATATATGCGTGTTTGATCGATTCGACATCCTTAGTGAGCCTAATTAATATCTCACCCTCATTAAAGGCATGAAGTGGTAAAACATATTGTTTTGTCAACATTGTGTCGACCAGAACAACCTCATAATGAGCGGCTAGTTTATTGAATATTGTGTTTAATGAGTTCTCGAGCTGATTATTCAGTGCCGTTAATGTGCTGTTCTTAGGCAGTAACCGCGCTGTATAAAATCCCAGTGCAGTATGCTTGACGGCCTGAGCTAGGGCAGATTTCTTGTTCGCAACGTCTGCCAGGGCCGGCAATGCGGCAGTGCCGTAACTTCTTGTTGCTTCGGGTGAGTCTTCTGCAGCCTGCAAAATCAGCACATCACGTCCGCGGCTGCTCATCTGGGCGGCAAGATTCGTCAAAAGACATGGCTGATTCTCAGACATGGAAACTGACAGAACAGATACCACCCTTGTCTTGCTTTCGGCCATGATCCGCCTCAAGCCAGCAGCCTGATCGTTATGAAAATTAAGCATGTTCTAGCTCCAGCTGTGTAGGCTTGCTAGATGTGCCAGAGGTTTGGCCCATGACAAACGGCAAATCCTCGTTACTGAACTGGAAGGGGCTATTCTTCGCAGCGCCAAGCGAGAATGCGCGGCTGATGATGTCCTGCTTGTTGGCAACGTTGATATCTTCTGGAACGCGTTGACCATCGGCGACATAATAAAGTTTGAGTTTCTCACGGATAATCACATCTAGGACGTTTCCGATGGTGATGGCTTCATCGGTTTTGGTCATGATGCAGCCGTCCAGATTGCGGCCTTTGTATGCTTGAACTACATCAATCAGTGTATCGCCTGTGTTGGTTGCATTCAGGCATAACAGTTTTTTGATATTGGCACTTGCCCCAGACAGCATCGCAATCTGCTCAGAGACCATGCGATCGCGCTGGCTGACGCCCACCGTGTCGATAAGAATCGTGTGCTTGTTCTTAAGCTCTTTGAGCGCAATTTGCAGGTCGGCTTCATCTTTTACCGTATGCACCATGACGCCTAAAATCTTGCCATAGATTCTCAATTGTTCATGACCGCCGATACGATATGCATCTGTTGTGATCAGGCCCAGTTTTTCAGTACCATGTTTCATCACATATCGAGCGGCAAGTTTTGCCGTGGTGGTGGTTTTGCCAACCCCTGTCGGGCCAATCAGGGCGAACACACCGCCCTGGTCGAGTAGCTCGTCTTCTTTTTCAATAGTGTTCAGGTTGTTGGTCAACACAGTTTGTGCCCATTTCAAAGCCGCATTTTCTTCCGTTTTTTCCGGCAGGTTTTCTGCTAGGTATTTAGACAATGCTGCACTGAATCCGGCTGACAGAAGCTTTCCAAGCACTTTTGACCTGATGGGGTTGCGATGCTGGTTTGCAGCCCAGGAGATTTCGGTTAGTTGTGATTCAATGACTGCACGCATGTTGCGGATTTCTTGCATCATGTTCGCGATTTGCGCGCTAGCATCAGCTGATACTGATGTGCTTTGTTTTTGCGCAGCAATGTTGATTGGATAGTCGTCCTCAAGCTGGCTGGCAGGGTATGCTTCAGCGATGTTGATTGGAGCCTGCTCGGATTGTTTGCGCTTTCTGAACAATGCTTCCAAGGATGTGGATCGTGCGTCTTCGATGGCATCTTCACCCACGTCGCTATCGGGTATATTGTAACGAGGAATCGTGTCGATGTCGTCTTCACGGAATGCCATGATTTCATTTCCACCCTCTACGGCGCGGTTGGACAAAATCACTGCGTCATCCCCCAAAGCTTCGCGTACTTGAGCTAAAGCAGCTTTGGAATTTTTTCCGAAGAATCGTTTGATGTTCATACTTGACCTCCAATTAGGTTAGTTACTCGTATTGTTTTTGAATCAGGTAGTTCGTCGTGTGATAGCACGCGTAGGCGTGGTACAGCACGGCGCAGGAATTTCGATAGTGCGGCTCGGATGGGGGCCGGAACGAGCAATACGGGGGACATCCCCATTTGTTCTTGTTGGTGTGCGATCATTTCGGCCTGTCTGGACAGTGTTTCTGCAAGGCTAGGTTCTATCGCGGTGCCGTTTGCATTGTTTGATTGCGTGGCTTGCAGCAGGATACGCTCAAGGTTATTGTCCAGAGCAATCACGGAAATCTCGTTGCCCACCGGGAACAATTGCTGCACGATCGCACGGCCTAGCTGGATGCGTACAAGTGCAGTCAACTCGCTGGGGTTTTGTGTATTGACAGCATGTTCCGACAAAGTCTCTACGATAGTGCGCATATCTCGGATGTGCACGCCTTCACTCAGCAGATTTTGCAAGACCTTCTGAACTACTGATAGTGACAATAGTTTGGGAACCAAATCCTCAGCCAGTTTGGGTGATTCCTTAGTTATATGATCTAACAGGGATTGCACTTCCTCACGACCCAGCAAATCTGCTGCATGCATGGAGATCACATGGTTCAAGTGTGTGGCGATGACTGTGCCAGCATCGACAACAGTGTAACCAGCCATTTGCGCATGGTCGCGCGAGGCCGCATCAATCCATACAGCTGGCAAGCCAAACGCTGGGTCAGTGGTTTGTTGCCCAGGTAGCGCTTCAGTCACCATCCCTGGGTTGATGGCAAGGAATTGACCGAAGTTGGATTCGCCGCTGGCGATCTCGACACCTTTCAGCGTGATGCGATATCCGGAAGGTCTTAATTCCAGATTGTCGCGGATATGCACGGTGGGAGCAAGGAAGCCCACTTCTTGTGCAAATTTCTTGCGTAAGCCTTTGATGCGCTTGAGCAAATCACCCCCCTGTGATTTATCGACCAACGGGATTAGGCGGTAGCCAACTTCAAGACCAATAATATCCACTGGAACAACATCTTCCCAACTGGCCTCTTCTGCCTCAGCCACGATAGCAGGAGGCTCTTCGACCTCAGGCTCTTCGCCAGATTTCTTCTGCTCACTAATGATATATGCAGCACCTGCCAAGATGGCGGCAAGCATCAGGAACGCAAAGTGTGGCATGCCCGGAATAGCCCCCATGCTGCCAATAATCCCGGCTGTGACATAGATTACTTTGGGGTTAGAGAATAACTGGGTAATCAACTGGCCGCCGATGTCTTCGCTGTTGGCGACGCGTGATACCACCACACCGGCCGCGATAGAGATAATCAAGGATGGTATTTGGGCGACAAGGCCGTCACCAATCGCCAGTAAAGTATAATTCTTCACGGCATCCGTGAAGGCCAGGTCGTGCTGCAATATACCTACGATAAGGCCGCCAATCACGTTGATTACAATAACCAAGATGCCGGCAATCGCATCGCCGCGTACATATTTGCTTGCGCCATCCATTGCACCATAGAATTCCGATTCCTGGCTCACTTCAGCGCGGCGGCGGCGTGCTTCGTCCTCACCGATCAGGCCTGCGTTCAGGTCAGCATCGATAGCCATTTGTTTTCCTGGCATTGCATCTAAAGTGAAACGCGCACCGACTTCTGCGATACGACCAGCGCCCTTGGTCACCACTGTAAAGTTGATAATGGTGAGGATAATAAATACCACTAGGCCGACAGTGTAGTTGCCGCCAATCAAGAAGTGGCCGAATGCTTCGATTACTTTACCTGCGGCATCGGGACCAGTGTGTCCTTCAGTCAATACCACTCGCGTAGATGCCACGTTAAGCGATAGACGCAGCATCGTAGTAACCAGCAACACCGTGGGAAAGGCGATGAAATCCAAGGCCTTTTTGGTCTGTAGCCCAACAAGCAACACCAGGATTGATAGGGCGATATTAAAACTAAACAAGACATCCAGCGCGACCGCCGGCAAAGGCAATATCATCATGGACAGCAGCATGATGATGATGAGTGGCGCGGCGATTGCGCTGCCGTTCATACCGTTTAACCACGTTGGGAGCTTAAGTGTATTCATCAGGCAAATACCTCAGGCTCAGCCGCGCTGGCGGCAGGCAAAAGACTATGTGGGTCAAGTGCCTCCGGCACCGGTAGCACGGTAGGCATTTCTGGGCGGAAGCCGCCTTCACGTTTAAATACACGCATCTGGAATACATAGGCCAAGACTTCGGCGACGGCAGCATATAATGCCTCTGGAATCTCGTCACCCAGCTCTGTATGTGCGAACAGCGCACGAGCCAGCTTTGGGGCTTCCATCGTTAACACATGATGTTCTGCGGCAATCTCACGAATCTTTAATGCAACGGCATCTGCGCCTTTGGCGACCACTACAGGCGCACGCATGCTGTCATCCTTGTATTTAATTGCTACGGCGTAGTGGGTAGGGTTGGTGATCACCACATCCGCATTAGGAATCTCAGCCATCATCCGGCGTCTGGCGATTTCGCGTTGCTGCTGGCGGATGCGCGCCTTGATTTGTGGATTACCTTCCAGTTCCTTAGCTTCCTGACGGACTTCTTCTTTTGTCATTTTCAGTTTGTTCGCATACTGATATAGCTGGTAAGGCACATCAATGGCAGCGATCAGTACTAGTGCTCCAACGATAGATAAAAAGCCCATCAGCATCAAATCGCTAACATGTGAAATGGCCTGATGGACGGACTGGGTGGACAAAGAGAGAATCGGATCCAAATCATGAGCGATGACAATGTAAGCCACAAAACCAACAACAAACGCTTTAATGATCGATTTGATTAATTCGACGGCTGTGTTCTTGGATACTAGGTTGCCTATTCCTTTAATAGGGTTGAGCCTGCCAAACTTTGGCATCAAGGCTTTACCACTAAATATCCAGCCACCGATAAGTGCAGGAGAGGCTATCGCTACAACAATTAGGAGTAATGCGAGAGGGGCAAAAGCAATCAATAGCTCAGAGATAGAGTCGGATATTCTTGTGAGCAAATAGGCAGAATCGAAGGCTGCTGTACGATTAAAACTGAGACCAGTGCTTAACGATGTTTTCAAGGAGTCGTTCAAATAGCTACCCATTGCCAATAGTCCCATGCCTGATGCAAGCAGCATGGTTACTGTAGCAAGCTCTCTCGAGCGTGGAACATCACCTTCCTCGCGCGCCTTCTCCAGGCGCTTGGGCGAGGCCGGTTCAGTTCTTTCTAAATCGCTTTCTTCAGCCATATTGATTCCGGGTTAGTCGATAAAAAATCTGGTACTTGTTTCTGATGGTGTGATTATTCAGGGTGGCAAGTGAAAATCATCTCAAGAATAAAAGGGTGAAAACCTTGCTTTCTTTATATAGCTAGCTGTAGAAACGTTAAAAAAACAGGATTTTTAAAAATATTTATATTAATTTCTTATTAATAAACAATCTATTACAGATAAATTTCTAATTTTTTTAGAAAAATCCTAAAGTTTTTTTAAACAGTGACGTTAGCGGTATATCGATTACTGTTTATACAAAGGTAAACATGATTTAAAGGAAGTACAACGCAGCGCCGAAAGGCATGCAAAACGGCTAATAAACAAGCTTTTATATCTTATATTCTGGGCTCATGTAGGTGTTTGTAGGACAAACACCTACATGAGCCTGTCCGCTCGTCCTACACAAAAAACCGACAAATCCCAATATTTTGTTTTGCTTAAAAAGCTCAAAGTACGACTCACACGAGTAGCGCATTATTAACGAGTTTTTTAGCAGATATTTAGGGGTGAAAAATGAATGAAAACGAAATGATGTCGGAAATCAGAGATGCCAATCTGAATTATTTGATGCTCGCACAACAAATGATTCGCGCAGACAAAGCTACTGCTATCTTCCGCTTGGGCATCAGCAAAGATATTGCTGACCTGCTTGAAGGCCTGAGCAATCTTCAGATTCTCAAACTGGCTAGCAACAACATGATGTTGGCTCGTTTCCGTTTTGAAGATGGTGCGATTCTGAGCATGTTGACTGACTACACCAAAGATCGCGCATTGGCGAACTCACATACTGCAATCTTGTTGTCTGGGCAGGAAGCTTAATAACAGCTGGATTTTGGATATAAAAAGGGAAAAATCATGGAAAAGGCAAACGTTAAGAAAAGTGTTGTAGCTGAGGCAGAACAGATTCAGCTGGCGATTCAAATGATTAAATTGGGTGCAAGATTACAGTTGCTGGAAGCACAAACGAGTTTGTCACGCGAGCGCTTGATCAAACTATACAAAGAGCTAAAAGGCGTGTCGCCACCTAAAGGTATGCTGCCATTCTCTACTGACTGGTTCCTGACTTGGCAACCTAATATTCATTCTTCTATTTTTATGAATATATACAATTACCTGGTTGAGCATGCGGATGTAAAGGACATCACTGCAATCATCAAAGCCTACAGCTTATACTTGCAGCAAATCGGCCATGATTCTGATGACGAACCAGTTCTATCCATGACGCGCGCCTGGACGTTGGTACGCTTCATCGAGAGCAAAATGTTGAAACTGCATACCTGCAGCTGCTGTGGCGGCAAATTCGTGGTCAATGCGTATGACTTGAACCAGAATTACTATTGCAACTTATGCCATATTCCATCTCGCGCTGGTAAAACCAAAAAAGCTAAAGAGATGACTTATAAGATGGTAACGGTAGCAGCTTAAACTATGTATCATGGACAAAAGACACGAAAACATCCCCTTGTCAGTGCGCCACGCGGGTTATCCTGCAGGTCAGATATTTGTACGACAAGGGGTAATGCTTTCAAGCGCCAAACATCTTTTTAGAGACCATATTTCCGGAGTATGTAAGGTACCCTCCGCCCAGGCATTCCTGCTACAAGGAATTGCTCTAATTGCTGTAGTCTTGAGTGTTCAGGCTATCACTTATTTTGTTCCGCTACGCTTTAATCTATTTCTGCTGGTACTGATGCAGGCACTGTTCGCTTCTGGCATGTGTGCGATTATCCGTATGGCAATTTGGTGGCGCTGGATTCATTTTGTATTCCCTATTGCGTTATGGTGCATGTCTCAATGGCAGTTGCCTAACGAGATATATCTAATCGGTTTTCTGGTCAGTCTTGGCTTGTTCTGGACGACTTTTCGTAGCCAAGTTCCCTTTTATCCATCCCGTCCAATTGTCTGGCGTCAGGTGGCTGAGCTTCTCCCCAAAGATAAACCTATCCGCATGATTGATATCGGCAGCGGCTTGGGGGATTTGGTGATGCATATCGCAGATGCAAGGCCTAGTAGCCGTGTTTCGGGAATCGAGATTGCACCTTTGCCATTTTTATTAAGCAAGTGGCGGGCCTGGTTTAGGAAATCAACGGCTGTTTTTATCCGTGGCAATTACCAGTTGCTTGATTTTTCAGAGTATGACGTCGTATTTGCCTATTTATCTCCCGCCGCCATGCCAGCACTATGGGAAAAGGTACATCAAGAAATGAAGCAAGGCAGCATGCTAATCAGTTATGAATTTGAGATTCCGGGAGTGAGGCCAAGTCTGGATATACCAGGTAAAGGACATTCTCCCAATATCTACGTGTGGAAAATATAGGGACGGTGCGCTTTTTAAGGGTGGCGCTCAATCCAACCTAGTAAAATGTTTTCCCCATTCAGCCGGATATTCCGGCTGTTTTTTTGCCTATGGCGAATCACGATAAAGCGCAGGAAACATGCTTTTATTCGCAAGATTGATTTTCCATAGCCCCTGCTATCCTGATGAAAATTTTAGAAGAAAAGGGAACATGGTTTCCTGTTTTTGGAGCGTTTCATTATGTTTGTCATCATTGGATATGTCGTTGTTTGTGGCGCTGTGTTTGGGGGCTATGCGTTGGCTGGAGGGCATCTGGGAGCTTTATGGCAACCGCTGGAAGTCCTGATGATTTTTGGCGGGGCATTGGGTGCGTTTATCGTCGGCAATGACTCCAAAGCGATCAAAGCTACGATGAAAGCCTTGCCTACCGTGTTCAAGGGTTCCAAATATAACAAGGCGCTGTACATGGATCTTCTCGCGCTACTCTTCGAAATTTTAAGCAAGATACGTAAAGACGGCATGATGTCGATTGAGAATGATGTAGAAAATCCGGAAGCCAGTCCGCTATTCAGCAAATATCCGAAGATCCTGCATGACCATCATTTGACAGAGTTCATCTGTGACTATCTGCGATTGATGGTCTCTGGGAATATGGATGCCTTTCAGGTAGAGAATCTGATGGACAATGAACTGGAGACGCATCACATGGAAGGCCACGTGCCAGCACATTGCATCAATAGGCTGGGGGATGGTTTGCCGGCATTTGGTATCGTCGCCGCGGTGATGGGTGTGGTGCATACGATGGAGAATGTGGCACTGCCGCCAGCTGAACTGGGTATCTTGATTGCACATGCGCTGGTGGGTACTTTTCTGGGTATTCTACTGGCTTATGGGTTTGTAGGCCCACTAGGTGGCTTGCTGGAACAAAAGCTGGAAGAAAGCAGCAAGATGTTCCAGACTGTTAAAGTCACGCTGCTTGCCAGCCTCAACGGATATGCGCCAACTATTGCAGTCGAGTTTGGCCGAAAAGTGCTTTATTCGACCGAGCGTCCGAAATTTGCCGAGCTTGAATCACACGTGAAACAAGCCAAGGGCAAATAATCGCTTTTTAAACCCACACACAGAGTCTGAGTTATGGCAGAGCAACCAAATAAACCGATTATCGTTAAAAAGATTAAAAAAGGCGGTGGGGGTCATCACGGTGGCGCCTGGAAAATTGCCTATGCCGATTTTGTTACTGCGATGATGGCGTTCTTCCTGCTGATGTGGTTGCTAGGGTCAGCCTCAAAAGGGCAGCTGGTGGGTATCGCCGAATATTTCAAGATGCCTTTGAAAGTCGCGGTCATGGGCGGGCCTAGTGTTGGCGCAAGCGATTCATTGCTCAAAGGTGGCGGTAAAGACCTGACTAAAGACCAGCTGCAGGTCAAACCGCAAGATGGTACAAAAGAGAAGAACAAGACAGCCGACTTGAAAGATAAGGTCGTTGATGCCGATGAATTGAAGAAGGCTCTAGCTCAGGCTGAAAAGGCGAAATTGGAAGAACTTAAATCGAAGATAGAAAGTGCAGTTGCATCCAGTGAAACATTAAGAAACTTTAAAAACCAGCTTCTGCTCGACATCACTTCAGAAGGTTTGCGCATTATCATCGTGGATGAACAGAATCGTCCCATGTTCAACTCAGCAAAAGCCGAACTGCAGCCTTACGCCAAACAGATTCTTCAGGAAATTGGCCAGATGCTGAACGGTGTTCCAAACAAGATCAGCCTGTCGGGTCATACGGATGCAACACCATATGCGAGTGGCGAAAAGTATTACAGCAATTGGGAGTTATCATCAGAACGCGCCAATGCCTCTCGTAGGGAGTTGATTGCTGGGGGTATGGACGAAACGAAGTTACTCCGGGTCGTAGGACTGTCATCTGCGGCACTTTATGACAAAGAAAATCCATTCAACCCCATCAATCGACGCATCAGTATCATTGTTATGAACAAGCAAGCTGAGGAAAATGTGATCAAGGACGAGTCAGCGGTTGAGGTCACAAAAACAGAAGATGCGTCAACTTTGCCGAAAGCGGTGAGCGCTGCAGCTAACAGCAAATCACCATAAGGTAACCATAAACATTAAAGGGTTCCTCAATCCGGAGCAAGAATCCTCACCATAAATCGCAATGGTCGCCATATTCTTGCTCCAATTCTTCTACCAAATCCAGTCCAATATTCATCTTTTTTAGCTATTTGTTCTAAAGATTGAGATTGATCCCTAGCTGCTAAATTCAGTGGTAACACTCAAGGGTTTTTTGTCTGATTGAGCTCAAGAATACACATCATCAGCCGATAACCTCTATAGGCAGCTGTTCATCTGTAACGAGAAAAGAATAGTTCCATATTTTTATCTGATGGAAACGAGTCAGCACCAATTTATTAAAGAAATGATTAGGGATAACGATTTTGTGGCAGTGGTTGGCTGTCAGTGGTAGAGGCGTTAAATCGCATCTAGGATATTAACTTAATGAATAAATTCAGTTTATTGAGCTTTCTGCGGCTGCTTTGCCTGAGCATGGCAATGTTTACCTGCACGTCGCAAGCAGCCACTACGGAAAGTGCTGTCAAGGCTGGATTTATTTATAACTTCACCAAGTTCATCCAGTGGCCAGCGAGCACCAGTATGTATGCGACTTTCAATTTATGCGTGGTAGGTGATAACCGGCTGGAGGATGCCCTGCAGGCGCTTGAAGGAAAGATGGTCGGCAAAAAACCAATCAAACTACATCTAAATCTATCTGTAGAGAAATTAAATGTTTGTCAGATGGTATTTGTCGCAGAAGACGATACAGGTGCAATCAGTGCCTTGCTTAAAAAGGCCGATTCTATGCCGATAGTCGCCGTCAGCGATAGTCCTGACTTTATTTCCAGGGGCGGCATGATTGGGCTGGTTCGTGATGGGACCCGTCTTGGGTTTGAAGTCAACCTTGCCCCAGCTCGCAGGACAGGCGTACAGGTCAGTTCGCAGTTGCTTAAATTGGCAAAAAGGGTGAAGGGTTCAAAATGAGGGATTTAGTAGTGAAGATTGGGAGTTTGCTGACATGGGTCAAGCAAAGTTGCCTTGAACAATTATGGCTGATTGGCATATTGACGCCACTTGTGATTCTTGCAGCGGTTGGCATTTCCCGTTTTGTGGACGATCCTTCAAAGGATATTCAGGTCAGACAAGTGTCTCATTATGTTACATCGCAAGTACAAATTTCGTCAGATGAACTGTCTAGAATCGTGTCGATGTCTTTGGCCGAATTGCTGGGAATGGAAATCTACTTTGATGCTGCGAGTAGCTTGCTCAGGGGAGATCCGGTCATGATGACCTCACTAAAAATACGTGAAGATTTGGCTGAAAAGGCTATGGATACTTTATTGACATATCGTCCTCGACGCATTCGTGCTAACGTGTTAATCTGCTTCGTAGATTGTAACAACAAAAATAATCAGTCAATTACGGAGCTGGTCTAGATGCTCAGGTTCTCACGTGCTAATTCCATTAGCAAGAAGTTGATTCTGCTCGTGTCGGCAGTCTCAATGGCTGCCGTATTCGTTGCATTATTGGTTTCCACGCTTAGCGATATTGTAAGCACCCGTGAATCAGCAAAAAGCCAGATGCACATGCTAGCGGATGTGCTGGCGCGAAATAGCCGCTCTGCTATCTTGTTTCAGGACAAAAATACCGCAGTAGAGACTTTATCCGCGATAAAAGACCATAACATTGTTTATCGAGTCGAAATCGTCAGGAATGGTAATGAAGTATTCGCCTCTTACGACAATCCTCGCCCCTTGTTATTGCAGTCATGGATGCATCGTTTCCCTTCAATAGACCTGCTTAGCGTCCAGACGTATATCAGCCAAGAAGATAAAAGCCAAGGCATGATACGAGTGTATGCTGACCTTGATGAAGCATGGGCAGATCTGATGCATAAATGGCTAGTCAATTTGCTATTTTTGGGAATTACGCTATTGATCGGCTTCGCAGTGTTGCGGCATTTAGTTTTTAAACTGCTTCAACCAGTCGGCTCGCTGGCAAAAGTGGTGCGTGAGATTATTGATGACAAAAGATACGCGCTGCGTGTGGAAAAAGTTTCCGATGATGAACTAGGCGAGCTGACAGATGAGTTCAATCAGATGTTAGCGCAAATCGAAGTGCGAGACAGTCAGCTAAGGCAGAACTTTGAGGCGTTAGCGCAAACACAAGATGCCATCACGCTTCGGGATGAAAACCTGACTATCCAATATGTCAACCCTGCTTTTACAGTAATGTTTGGGTATTATCTGGAAGATATACAAGGCAAAGAGCTCTGCTTGATACCAGATGGATTGCCGGAGCCTCAGCTATCACAAGCTGAAGTCTACAGGATAGCTCGCGAGGACGGGTTTTACCGCGGTGAAGGCTATCGTCAAGCCAAGAATGGAAGAATTATCCCGGTTTCATTGCAGATTAGTCCCGTAAAAGATGAAAAGGGTAATTTGACCAGTTATGTGACTGTGATATCGGACATTACTGAGAAGAAGCAAGCCGAAGAATGGATATGGCGACAGGCTAATTTCGATACACTGACGGGGTTGCCTAACCGGCATATGTTCCACGAGCGTCTCGAGCAGGAGATTCTCCGTACCAATCGCACCAATATCCCTTTTGCATTGATGTTCCTGGATCTCGACCACTTCAAGGAGGTTAATGACACATTAGGGCACGACATGGGAGATGAACTGCTCAAAGAGACCGCTGAGCGGCTTCTGAGTTGTGTTAGGAATACGGACAGCGTAGGGTATGTCAATGCGGTGTCTCGCTTGGGCGGGGATGAGTTCACGATTATCCTGAATGATTTGAAAGTCCCCAATGATGTAGAAAAGGTCGCACAGCGCATTCTGGACCGCTTGGCGGAGCCGTACTATCTTCGAGGCGAGATGGTGTATATCTCTGTAAGTATTGGCATCACGCTTTATCCTAAAGATGCCTCAGATGCCGAGACTTTAATCAAGAATGCAGATCAGACGATGTATCATGCAAAAAGCAAAGGGCGTAACAATTTTAGCTATTTCACCCGCTCTATGCAGATCGCTGCGCAAAAACGCAGGGCAATGATCAATGATCTGCATAATGCAATCGAGCAACAGCAGTTCCAAGTAGTCTATCAACCCATTATTGATTTGGCCACACAGCAGATTCATAAGGCAGAAGCCCTGATTCGCTGGCAACACCCCCAGCGTGGAATTATCAGTCCAGCAGAATTCATTCCCGTGGCTGAAGAGACCGGCATGATAGTAGAGATTGGCGATATCGTTTTTCACATGGCGATTCAGCAAGTGGCTCATTGGCGCGAGTCCATACACAGTGATTTCCAAATCAGCATAAATAAATCTCCTGTCCAATTCCTAAGCAAGAGCAGCAAGTGTCTTGACTGGTTCGAGCATATGAAAAGGCTGGGCCTGCCCGGCGAGTGTTTGGCCATAGAGATTACGGAAGGTTTGATGCTGGATCAGAACCGGATGGTAACCGATAAGCTGTTGGCTTTTCGGGATGCTGGCGTGCAGGTGGCAGTAGATGATTTTGGCACAGGCTACTCATCGTTGTCCTATCTCAAAAAGTTTGATATCGACTTCATCAAGATCGATAAATCTTTTGTGCAAAATCTCTCTATCTACTCAGGCGATATGGTGCTGTGTGAGGCGATTATCGTGATGGCCCACAAAATGGGGTTGAAGGTCGTGGCGGAAGGCATCGAGACAGTTGAACAGCGTGATTTGCTGTTTGGTATCGGCTGCGATTATGGTCAAGGTTATTTCTTCTCTCGTCCATTGCCAGCTGAAGAATTTGAGAAATTCGTTGGAATTCAGGAAGATCTTTTTAAAGATGTGTCGCTGTCACATGGCTATGCATCAGACGCTGGTTATTCATAGTTGGTATGTTATCTCTATGATATGAGCAACAAAACAAGGCAGTCACTATTACGATTGCGACACGCTTATTCTTAATTTCACTGGAAACCCTTATAATTGCGGGCGTTTGATAACGCCCTCGTAGCTCAGTGGATAGAGCATCCCCCTCCTAAGGGGAGGGTCACACGTTCGATTCGTGTCGAGGGCGCCAAATATCTATCCATCCTAGTCCGAAACTGTCGGAGCGCCAATCGGTTAAAAGTCCTGCTGGAGTTGTTGGACTGTCAGCGTTAATCCACTGTAGGTGTTTCCAGCTTCTTTCTTACAATGGCTTCAAACTCGGCAGGCGGAACAGGTTTGCTTAAATAATAGCCTTGCACTTCATCACAGCCTTTTTCTTGCAAGAAAGCCATTTGCTCAGCAGTTTCCACGCCTTCGGCTATGGTGCTTAGGCCGAGGTTCTTTGCCATACTGATGATGGCACTTACGATGGCTTCATCATCCTTGTCACGGGTTATGTCATTGACAAATGATCTGTCGATTTTGATTTTATGTATTTCCAGTCGTTTGAGATAACTTAACGAAGAGTAACCGGTCCCAAAATCATCTATAGAAATTTTAACCCCCTGGCGGTGCAATTCGTCGATAGTTGAGGTGGCTCTCACGGGGTCATCCATAGATGCACTTTCAGTTAGCTCAAGCTCTAGATATTCCGGAGGTAATTCTTCTTCCAGCAGAATTCTGGATATCAGTTCAGGTAAGTGCTGATGTCTGAATTGCACAGACGAGATGTTAACTGCAATGCTCATGGGTGGTAATCCTTTATTCAACCATGCTTTCATTTGATGAATGGCCGTACGCAGTACCCATTCGCCAATCGGGAAAATCTGCCCACTGTCCTCTGCGATGGGAATGAACTCAAGCGGTGAAACCAGGCCAAATTCCGGATGTTCCCAACGGATCAATGCTTCTGCTCCGATGATATCGCCACTTTGCAGGCAAACTTGGGGTTGGTAATGCAGCAGCAGCTGATTTAATTCTACGGCGCGGCGCAGCGCGTTTTCGAGTTGAAGAGTACGCGTAGACCGCATCTGCATTTCAGGCATATAGAAGCAGAAATTATTGCGGAAATTAGCCTTGGCGCGATACATAGCCGTATCAGCCGCCTTATACAAGGTTTCCATGTCTTTACCGTCGTTGGGGTAAATGGAAATCCCGATTGATGGTGTAATGGTCAACTCATGTTGATCAATTAAGTATGGCTTGGCCACGACTTCAAGAATTTTTCTTGCCACATGTGCTGCGCCTTTTGCATCGGTATCCACAAGCAATAAAATAAACTCATCGCCACCAAGGCGTGCAACCATATCTTCGCCTCGGACAGAAGCTTTTAACCGTTTGGCGACCTCGTTAAGCAACATGTCTCCCACGCTATGACCAAGGGAATCGTTGATGTTCTTGAATCGGTCAAGATCGAGGAATAACAGGGAAAAAATCTGGCTGTCTCGTTCGGCCGCATTGATTACCTGGTTAATATGTTCTGCCAAAAGTGCTCTGTTCGGCAAGGTTGTCAGCGAGTCGTAATGTGCAAGCTGATGGATATATTCTTCAGCTTCCTTATGCAGGGTAATATCATTGAAAATACCAATATAATTGGACACATGATTTTCGTTATCCAACACCTTGCTGATGGATAACGACGCAGGGAATAGGCTGCCATCCTTTCGGCGGTTCCAGATTTCCCCTCGCCAAGTGCCTTGGCTGTTGATACATTCCCACATGGAGTTAAAGAAATCCTTTTCATGCCTACCAGAACTTAGAACTCGCGGATTCTTTCCGACGACTTCTTCTTCGCTGTAACCCGTGATATTCATAAATGCCTGATTAGTCATAACTATTGCACAATCGGCATTAGTAACCATGAATCCTTCTGCACTCTGCTCAAATACTTTGGCAGCGATTTCCAACTGAACGGTGGCTTGTTTGCGATCGGTAATATCTTGTACTGTACCCCGCATCCGAATCGGAGTGCCATCAGTTGCAAATTCGGCTTTCCCAACGGATCGCATCCAGCGAATCTCGTTGTTGGCGTTATGGATTCGGTATTCGACGTCATATTTTTTGCCTTGATGAATATGCGCATTTGTAGCATCAATGAGTTTTTGCCTGTCATCTGCTACCACCAGGTTGAGAAAACTTTCCCAAGTCGGTTTTTCCAGCCTTGGGAATTTCAGCAATTCAAAAACTTCTGGTGACCATGTTTGCTCATTGGTCAGCAAATCAGCGTCCCATGTGCCAATTTCTCCATATGCCTGGCCAAGTCTGAGGAGTTCTTCATTCTTTTTCAATTTTTCTTGCAGGGCATATTCATCAGTAACGTCACGAAATACCAGCACGACACCAACAATTTCCCCAGTGCTTTTTTTGATGGGCGCTGCAGAATCTGCAATCTGGTACTCTGTCCTGTTACGGGATATCAGGACGGTGTGATTTGCCAAGCCTACAATCTCACCGGTTGCGAGCACGCGCTTGACGGGATCTTCAACTGGCTCACGCGTTAGCGCATTTACAATCTGGAACACCTCTTGAAGCGCTTTGCCAACGGCCATTTCTTGTTGCCAGCCGGTCAATTTTTGTGCAACCCCATTCAAAAGCGTGATTCTGCCATTTGCATCCGTCGCAATTACTGCATCGCCGATGGAGAACAAAGTCACCGAAAGCCTTTCCTGGCTTTCTTCAAGATTGCCCAGTGCAGCCACCATTGCATCGTGCATTTCATTCCAGGCGTTACCTAACGTAGCCAACTCGCCATTACCTGAAATCTTTGCATGCACATCGCGCTCGCCGGATTTGAAGCGTTGTATTATGGTTATTAGATGCGTCAAGGGTCTGGATAACCACTGAGAGATTGCCCACTGTATCAGCAGCAGCAAAATGGCAGCTATTGTCCAGATGGCCAAGCTATTTCTTAATAGTTTTTCCCAGATGTTGGCTTTTGCAGCTCCAAGATCATAATTAAATAATAAGATACCGGTTTGCGAAGACCTGATTTCATTTGCTTTCGCCGGTAAAGTGATTGGCTGGTAGCCAAATATATGGCGTCTATCCTCAGAGAATCTTAGCAGCTGCCGTTTGGTGGATTGGCTTGACAGGAAAAGCTCACGATTGAAATAAGGTTGTACCTCTTTCGCATTATGTCCTTGCCACTCTTTCTTAGATGAATACAAAACACTGCCATTGTTATCCAGCAAAGATATTTCTTCCATACCTTCCAAAAAGGCGAGACTGGTTACTTCGTTAAATACCAAAGCATTTTGGTGGCTGTGTAGGAGATTTTCGATTTGCCTTTGAGATGCAGCCAATCTTTCGTTTAAGTGTTCCAGTGTGCTCTGTTCAAGTTCCACCTCATTTTGATGTTGTTCGAGGTAAACAAAGAATGTGAGCCACACGGCAAAGAACAAGCTTAGTAACGCTGGCAGCCAGAACCTGAGATTGACAGTTTTTGGCGCTTTCATTTGTTAACCTGCGGCAGGAACCCGGGCTCTGCCAGATTGGTGATGTTGGGTTTATGTTGCAGCAAATCTCGACTGATCATCAATTCCGACAACTCTGCAGCCAACGTTTCCAATCGCGCTGGCTTCCCTTGCAAGATTTTTTGGTTCTGGTCGCGATTCAACAAGACCATCCCATTAAACTGGGATTTGACTGATTCTGGGGTTGAATCCAATCTTGGCGCGATGACGGCTAACGCGTCTTCTGGTTTCTGTGCCAGGTAATCATGTGCTGCAAAATAACCGCTAATGAGTTGCTTCAATGCGTCAGGGTGATTCTTTAATGCATCATCGCTGACGACAAGCACATCCAGAATACGTGAAGGGATTTGGCTGCTGTCGAACAACACATGACCACCTTTTTCAAGTGCCTGAGCGATTATTGGCTCGAAAGTCACCAGAGCATCAACATCACCTTTTTGCCAAGTCGCCAAATGCTCATCAAAACTGAGCGGCACTATAGTGACATCATTGGCGATTAGTTTTCCTTCCTGCAATGCGGCATCCAGCATAATGGCACCAACCGCACCAGTTTCAACCCCTATGCGTTTCCCACGTAATGAAGCTATATTTGAGATTTCTTTTTTTGCAATGACAGCATCAGCGCCATTGGACGCATCTATCACCAGCACAACATGCACATCAACGCCATCTTGAATCAGGTTAAGCGTTTCATCAAGTGTCAAAGTGCCTGCCTCAATGATGCCATGACGAAGTGCGCTTGAGGTTTCGCTTGCTGAGGCAGTTTCTATGAGACGAATGGAGTTTTTGTCATACAAGCCAAGGGATCTGGCGAGAAAAAACAATTCATAGCCAGGCCACTGATGGATAGCCATACGCAAAGGATGTTCAGGTGACAGCGAACAGCCATTCACCACTAGTAATGCCAATATGGTGACAAATTGTTTAAATTTTAAGCACATTATAATTCGGCACTTTACTAGCAATATAAGCTATTAACAATCATCTGGTTATTTGGGGTGAGAACCCTAACAAAGAGCAGATAAAAATTGTCTGTTCGCAATCAAGTAAATTTAAGCTTGTATCCTAAGTTGTTGCTAGAGCAACTATTGCCAAACCAGCAGGTATAGCTGTGGAATTGTGTAGTAGCTCAAGCCTATGATTTTCATTGGAAAGTATTATTTTGATAATTCCGTTGATTTTGACTGGATAAATTTAAATCAAATGGATAAATAAAGCAGGTTTAGGATGCTTTTTGTACTTTTGAGTATATTGCTTTGCGCTTTTGTGATTTGTCTCATTATAGAAAAGAGGCGCTGGTTGACGATGAGCTATTTTGTATTGTTGAGCATGGCTTTAATGGCGTCCAAGCGGGCGCGGCCAAAATCCCGGTTCTGTTCTGCTTCATTGAAGGGGTTACCGAAATGGCGCAAATCGTCCTTAGGCAGTTCGCTGATAAAGCGGCTGGGTTCGCATGCTTCAACTTCACCAGCACGTTTGCGCTTTTTGCACCAAGAGATGTTGAGCGATTTTTGCGCACGGGTGATGCCAACATACATCAACCGGCGTTCTTCTTCGACTTTTGTGTCTTCCTGGCTTTCGCGGTGGGGCAGGATGCCTTCTTCGACACCGACCAGAAACACATGGCCGAACTCCAGCCCTTTGGCAGCGTGCAGGGTAGAGAGCTTCACCGCGTCTGGTTCGCCATCCTCACGCCCCTCCAGCATGCTCATCAGTGCTACGGTCTGAATCATTTCCAGCAAGGTACGTTCATCATCTTGGCCGGTACCTTCACTTTTGCGACTCATCCAGCTAATGAACTCCTGCACATTGTTCCACCTGTTTTCAGCAATGCGGGGTTCTTCGCTGTCGTAGAGATAAGCTTCGTAACCTATCGTCTCCATCATGGCCGACAGCATCTCAGGAGCGTTATCCTTGCCAGCCCGTTCCTGCAAGCGGCTGATGAACTGGCAGAACGTCAGCAGGTCTTCACATTGCTTGTGACCAAGCTCGCGCTGCAGGTCGCCTTCAAACGAGGCAGCAAACAGTGATATGTTGTGTTGGCGCGCATAGTCGCCAAGCCTTTCCAGCGTGGTGCTGCCAATGCCTTTTTTTGGCGTGGTGGCAGCACGGATGAACGCCGGGTCGTCGTCCTCGTTGGCGATCAGGCGCAGATAGCTGACGATATCCTTGATCTCGGTTTTATCAAAAAAAGATTGGCCGCCGCTGATGGTATAGGGCACTTTGTGCTCGCGCAGTTTTTCTTCGAATAGTCGCGCCTGATGGTTGCCGCGATACAGAATTGCGTAATCCTGAAAACGGGTGCGATGCTCGAACTTGTGCGCGAGCAGCTTCATCACTACGCTTTCAGCTTCATGCATGTCGTCTCTGCAGGCGTTGATATGGATGAGTTCACCCGTACCCAATTCGCTCCAGAGCTTCTTCTCGAACAGCTTGGGATTGTTGGTGATGACCTGGTTGGCCGCACGCAGAATACGCACGGTCGAGCGGTAATTCTGCTCCAGCTTGATGACTTTGAGTCGGCTGAAGTCTTGGGTCAGCTGGCGCAGGTTCTCTACATCAGCACCTCGCCAGCCATAGATGGCCTGATCGTCGTCGCCAACGGCGGTAAAATTGCCCATGACACCTGTCAGCTGCTTGACCAGCTTATATTGGCAGGCGTTGGTATCCTGGTATTCGTCAATCAGCAGGTATTTCAGCTTACGCTGCCATTTGTCCAGTGTTTCACGATGCGTGTCAAACAGCTCCACGGGTAGCTTGATGAGGTCGTCGAAATCTACCGCTTGATATGCCTTTAATGCCTGCTGGTAGAGTTGATAGACTCGGGCAGCCGCATGGGTCAGATCGTCATCTGCACGCGATTTGGCCTGTTCAGGGCTAATGAGGGCATTCTTCCAGCCGGAAATCTGCCATTGCGTCTTGCGCAGCAGCTGTTTGTCGGTCGTGCTGAGGATGTCACTGAGAATCTTGAAACTATCGGCAGAATCTAGAATCGAGAACTGTTTTTTGTAGCCTAGCGACTCGGCTTCCTGACGCAGGATCTGCATGCCCAGCGAGTGGAAGGTGGCGATCGTGAGTCCCTTGCTGGATGCGCCCTTCAGCAGGCCACTGACACGCTCACGCATCTCGTTGGCTGCCTTGTTGGTGAAGGTAATGGCGGCAATCTCGCGCGGCTGGTATCCAGCTTCTTCTATCAGATACGCGATCTTCTGAGTGATGACGCGGGTTTTGCCACTGCCGGCGCCTGCCAGCACCAGTAATGGGCCATCCAGATATTTCACTGCTTCGCGTTGCGGGGGATTCAGTTTGTCTAACATCTTTAACACTTGTTGAGACTCGACAAGGAGATTCTGTCGAATATTCCGTTATAGTATCATTCTCATTGGTTATAAAAACTGCGGTCTTTAAACGAAAGCATATTTTTTAATAAAGTGAGGCACCTGCGGGAGACACCATGCCAAATTTCGATTTAAGAACGATCGTATTCATGTCCATGCTGCTGACATTCATGTTTTCCATGATGTTGGCTATCACGCGCGTGCATCACAAGGAGATACATGGGCCAGGTTACTGGTCTGTGGGGAATCTGGTGGTCGGCTTGGGCATGATCCTGGTGTTGATTCAGCTGGATAGCAGCAAGGTGCTTTTTCTGCCGGGAATGGCATTGATAGGTACAGGGTTGAGTTTATATATCAATGGTATACAGGCATTTACTAATCGCATCCCGGACCACCGTATCCCGGTGCTGGTGTTCGTACTGCTGCTGGGGATGGATGCGTACTATATGCTGGTGCAGCATGATGTCCGCACGATGGTGGTACTGGATTCCGCGGTGTTCGCTCTGGTATATCTATTGTGTGCAAGGCTAACTACGTCAAAAGACGACGGCTTGCTCGGCACCTTGTTCTGGATCGCTTCCAGTTTGTTCCTGATTTCTGCCCTGGTCATGGCGGCGCGCGCCATGCTGGCCCTTAATGCAGATGCCAGCGTCTTTCAGTCGCTTGCTTCCTGGTCGGTCAATGCCAACGTGTTCCTGCTTGGCGCGGTGATCCAGTTTTTTATCTCAGGGCTGTTCCTGCTTATGCTTAGTTATCGCTTGACGCAGAACATGGCTTCCATCGCCTTGATGGACGGCCTGACCGGTGTCGTGAATCGCCGCGGGCTGGAGGATGCGGCGCATAAGATGCAGGGTATCTGTAAGCGCATCAACCTGAGCATGACCGTCATGATGATCGACATCGACCATTTCAAGAAGGTCAATGACCAGTACGGGCATCTGGTCGGCGATGATATGCTGAGGCATCTTGCCAAAACCATTACCGGCATATTGCGCTCTGGCGATGTTTTGGGGCGATACGGTGGCGAAGAGTTCTGCGTTTGTCTGCCCAATACTACGGAACAGGATGCGGTAGGGCTGGCCGAGCGTATTCGCATTGGAGTGGAGAATGCACCGCTGTTGGACCGCAGGCACAAGATCCACGTCACCGTAAGTATTGGAGTGGCTGATTCGGTGCGGGTCGGTTATGACTTCAAGGCGCTGGTGCATGCTGCGGACAATGCTTTGTATCAAGCCAAGAATGCTGGCAGGAACCGCGTCGTGCGGGCGTCACTGGTCACAGATACCCAGGTCGAGCGTCGCCGCAAGCACTAATCTTCAGTTGTCTGTGTTCTAGACTTTTTGCTGGCTGCTGCCGCATCGGCTTCTGCCATCATTTCATTTCGGCTTTGCGGTGTTTCGAGACTGATGCGGCCAATCGTGCCGCTGCGGAATTCCGTTAGGAAAGCCATCGCAGTACGTTCCATATCCCAAAAGCTATCTCGCTTGTAGGCACGTTTTTTCGCGATAAATTCCAGCAATCCAATCGCATCCATTTGCGATACATCGGTTTTATAGCGCGCGTTGAGCAGGGCAGGGTAGTTGCGCAACAAGTTTGCGGCCAGAAATTCGGCCACGTCTTCCTCGATCACTGCATTACGGCCAATCGCATGACAGGCTGCCAGCATGTAGCCATCTGAATCATATTGAATTTTCGGCCACATCATGCCTGGCGTGTCAGTGATGGTCATGCTGTCGCTCAATTCAAAACGCTGCTGGCTCTTGGTCACAGCAGGTTCATCTCCCACCTTGGCTACGCGGCGGTTGAGCAAAGCGTTCATCAGCGTGGATTTACCGACATTGGGAATGCCCATGATCATCGCACGCAGTGGTTTGAGGGGCGTGCCGCGATACGGTACCAAGTTTTTGCAAAGTCCGGGAATCTTCTTTGCATCACCGGCTTTTTTGCAGCTGAGGGCAACGGCTTTGGTATTGGGCTGGGCGTTAAAATGGTTAAGCCAGGCTTGCGTCACGACCGGGTCAGCTAAATCTGCCTTGTTGAGAATCTTGAGGTTGGGGCGCTGGCGAAACAGGCGCATCTCGTCGATCATCGGATTGTGGCTGGCTGCGGGCAGCCTGGCATCCAGTACTTCGATGACCATGTCGATATGCTCCATGGTTTCTTCTGCCTTTTTTTTGGCAGAAGTCATGTGGCCAGGAAACCATTGTATCGCCATTTATTTCGCATCCTCATCAGCACTGACTATGATGGCTGCGCCTCGCCGTACACAAAACGTACTGTCTTTGGCTTGCCGCCTCGTCATTATTTGATGAGGAAGCGAAATCTGTTTTTGGATGTGATAAAAGCGCATACGCGCATTTTAACATCCCAAGCGTAATTAATCTTCGTCGCCGCCATGTCGCCGCATGCGGCGTTCTTTCCAGCGTTCACGCTCTTCAGGGCTGGCATTGCGCATGCGCTCGCGGAAGCGCTCTTTCTGCTCGGGAGGTAAATTCCTCCAGCGTTCGCGCAATTCATGTCTTTCTTCCGGCGGTAAATCACGGAACCTGCGCATGCGCTCTCTAACCAGCGATTGCTCTTCTGGCGAGAGGTTTTGATAGCGGCGCAGATTCTCACGGGCATGTTCTTGCTGTTCCGGCGACATGGTTGACCACTTCTCTGCGCCACGGCTCAGTTTTTCCTGGCGGTCCGCTGGGATGTCAGACCAGCGATCCTTCATGCCGGACAATATCTCCTGCTGCTGTGGATTGAGTTCTTCCCAGGCGATGCCCTCCGCATGTCCTGCCAATGGCGCCAACAAGGCCAGCGCAAGCAGCGCGCCCAATACGCCTTGCTTGAAAATAAACTGTTGCTTCATTGTCTTTTACCTCCGGTCTGCTGCGTTTTAGGCGCATCCGATGTTGTCTGTTGTTGCGTTACTTTGCGGGTCTGCTCAGCTTCTTTGATTGCCTGGTCCAGTACGACATCACTATTTTCCATTTAGCCCAGCATCTCAATCAAATCTAAAGGAATAGGTCTGGAAGCCGCATGGATATTGGTCCCCAGGCCTGCCATCAGCGCAAGCAAAATGAGTTTACCCCGCATCGTTGTTCACTGCTTGCACCTTGATTTCATCTATCCAGGCATAGAATCCCGGGTCGGTGATAGCGTCCAGTTCATCCGGGTCGCTGGCAAGTTCTGCCAGTGTGAAAGCATCAGCACCATTTCCTTGCGAAATTTCCGGCTGGCGCAGCAGCATTACCGAAATCACCAGTACGGCGCAAAAGCTGGCAGCTAGTGCAGGCATATAGCTGAGCGTGAACCATTTCCCCATAAAGCCTGTTGTTGCAGGCTGGTTCAGCGCCTTTCGGCGAATCTCTGCCAGCTTGGCACGCGTTTCATCATCCAGCTGCGCAGACCTGCTGTCCAGTTGCGCCTTGATGCTTTGTTCCAGTTTGCTCATTTCATCGGTCATAATGGTCTCCTAGCGCTTCACGCAAACGTTCCAGTGCCCGCGCATAATGCGTTTTCACGCTGCTTTCCGAGCAGTTCATCGCCTTGGCGGTTTGCTGTATATCCATGCCTTCCCATAATCGCAGTAAAAACGCCTGCTGCTGTTGCGGTGATAATCTTTTCAGCGCCTTATCCAGTTGCCTAGAGAACTGTGTGTTCTCCAGCTGGAAATCAGGCGCAAGTTGGGCGTTGCCGGAAACCTGCTCAAGCGGGTCTTCGGTATCTTCCTCATCATCGCGGTGGAACCACACGCGAAAACGGTTGCGTACCGTTTGCCGCCGCCGCCAATCCTGTATCTTGGTTTGCAGGATACTATAGAACAACGGTTTCCATTCCGGTTCCGGGTGACCGCTATAATTTTGCACCAGCTTCATCATCGTATCCTGCACGATGTCCAGTGCATCATCACGATTGCCGGTGGCAATCTGGGCAATGCCCAAGGCACGCGATTCCACGCTGCTTAAAAACGCTTGCATTACGTGCCTCAGGTAAAGTCCTGATTAACGTTTAGCGCGGCGATGGGCGCGTTTGTCCAGGCGGTTATTGATGCGCTCGCCCTTTTTGTCCAGTCGGTTGTCAGCACGGTCGCCACGTCTATCCAGGCGATCGTCGATGCGGTCGCCCCTGCGCTCCAGGTTTTCGGCACGCTGCTCATGGCCATTCGCTTCAGCTCTGTCTGCACGGTTGTCCATGCGGTCTTCAATACGGTCACCGCGGTTATCCATGCGGTCTTCTATCCTGTCACCACGCTTGTCCAGACGTTCTTCGATGCGGTCGCCGCGCTTGTCGGCAAACTCGCCATCCGCAGCTAATGTGGCCTGGCTGAACAATGCGCACAAAGCCGCGCTCAATAGTAGGGTTCTTTTCATTGTCATGTCCTTGTTGTTCGTTAAGAAGGTTCGGGGCCCTTACTCACTAAAACGCGCGGCACTGCAACGTGACGACACATGCAGCGAATTTTAATTCTAACGCTAAAGTGCCATGGCGGAGGACAGTCATGTATGCCAGGCCGGGGAATTGCAGATAGTTTATTTCAGCAGGAGTTCGGGGATTATTCAGGCTTGTTCGTTCAAATCGAATCGGGTGAGTAAAATTCGTTCAATCGCATCAGCTGGCATTGGCTTGCTGAAGTAATATCCCTGCGCCTCATTGCAGTCATGCACCTGCAGCCAGAGCGCCTGTTCTTGGGATTCGATGCCTTCTGCAATGATGTTCAAGTTCAGGTTCTTGGCGAGGGAGATCATCGTTTGTACGATGGGGGCGCTATCGGCGCGTGTCACGATGGCATCAATGAAGGATTTGTCTATTTTCAGGGTATCCAATGGCAAGTCTTTGAGATAAGCAAGGCTGGAATAGCCAGTGCCAAAATCATCGATGGCGACCTTGATTCCCAGTGCTTTGATATTATCCAGTATGTTGATTGATGAAGATGCTTCGGTCATCACCACGCTTTCGGTGAGTTCCAGCTCCAGATGCCGTGCTTCCAGGCCCGTTTCTGCAAGGATACTTTCAATCGATGCAAGCAGGTTAGGCTGACTGAACTGTCTGGCGGAAACGTTCACGGACATCAGTATTTTGCCAAAACCAGCCTTCTGCCATGCAACTGCCTGCGCGCAGGCGGTTTTAATCACCCATTCTCCAATCGGAATGATTAGGCCGATCTCTTCAGCGATCTGGATGAATTGCATAGGTGAAACGAACCCCAATTCCTGGCTGTTCCAGCGGATCAGTGCCTCCATGCCCACGATCCGCATGGTTTTGAGGTTTACTTTTGGCTGGTAGTGCAACACCAGCTCATTCCGCTCTATGGCATGGCGCAGCAGATTCTCGATACGGATGCGTTCGGCAACCTTTTGGTTCAAGGCCTGGGTAAAGAACTGGAAATTGTTCTTGCCAAGCTCCTTGGCGCGATACATCGCGATATCCGCGTGCTGGATCAAGGTGTTGGGCGTAACGCCATCTTGCGGACAGGTAGCGATGCCGATGCTGCAGGTGATGTTAATTTCATGCTGCCCGATGTGCAGTGGAGTGATGACCGATTCGATGATTTTGTATACTTCGCTCATCATCAGGTCTTGGTTCTCGTGCCCCTGCAGCACCACGATGAACTCGTCCCCGCCAAAACGCGCAATGGTATCGTTCTCACGGATCGTCTCGCGCAGGCGTCTGGATAACGTGATCAATACCTGGTCTCCCAGGTGGTGTCCCATACTGTCGTTGATGTGTTTGAACCGGTCTAGATCCAGGAATAACACCCAGGTAGGCAAATGGGTGCGGCGGCTGTGCTCGATCGCCTGCTGCAGCCGGTCATCCAGCAAGATACGATTCGGCAAGCCTGTCAGCAAGTCATGATGGGCCTGTATCAGTAATTGCTCCTCACGCTTTTGCGCCGAGATGGCGATGCCGATACGGTTAGATAGGTCGCGAATCTCGTCCAAGTCGCTATCATTCTCAGCGAGAGGGGTCTGGCTGCCTATCGTCAGCAATCCGCAGATGGTACCTTGCCAAAATATCGGCAGCACCCATAAGCACGGCAAGCCCAGTGCGGCTATCTCTTGCTGGTGGCGCAGTTGTATGTTGGGATGGGTAAAAAAGCCTTCCGGGGAAGATTTGAGTTGATGGATTTCCCCTGCAGGCAGTGAGATCGGGTATGAGGACAGCGTTCCGTTGTATGCGGTATTGGCCTGGCATAGCGCTTCGGTATCGGTCAGCTCGGTGATTCTGAAGATTTGCACGTGCGCGTCAGGTTTCAGTGACTGAACTCTGCGGGTGATCTGCTCTACCAGATGGTCCACATCCAGCTTGGCGACCATTTTCTTGTCCAGCTGGGAAAACACTTGCAAGGTGTTCATCTGCCTCTGGATATTGGAAGACATCTGATTAAACGCACTTGCCAGTTCGGAGAACTCGGATTTGCCATCCACCTGCACGGTATCAAAATTTCCTTGCGCAATCTTGCGGGTGCCTTCAATCAGGCGTTCCAGCGGCACCATCGTCCTTCTGATCTGGGTCAGGCTCAACAGGCCGATGATCAGCAGACTCAGGATCACGACCCCTGCATAACCGTTACTGTCATAAAAGTTGAGCAGGCTGCTTGCGGCGCTGGGTTTCAAGCGTGTGATTTCGAATACCCAGGGTTTTGTCTGGAATTCTACATTTATGAACAGTTCCCACTTGGCGGTTACGGCTTCATCTTTGCGGACAGTCGTGGTGGTCGAACAAAATAGCTCCAGACGTGGCCTGTCGGTACCGCTGTAGGCGCATACCTTGAAGTCTGTGGAAAATTCGTCTTGATTGCCCCAGATAAAGTCCGGGTTGAGTTCGGCAAGCAGCCAAGGTATTTGCGGCTTATTGGTCGGCACTATCAGCATGATGGCAGGTGCACCCTGTGTGCCTTGTTGCGGTACAGCCCGCAATGTGGTTTGCTTTATATCACGCAGCCACTCCAAAGTGTCCATCATCTGCTTTTTGCCCGACCTTACATAGTTGTTGCCCTGGTTGGTAATGATGGTGTCGAGCTGGCCATCGGCGGATACGAGTGAGACGGATGTGAAAATGGCCGTGTGGCTTAGCCTTGCTTCGCGTTGAGCAAGAAAGTCTTCTGCCAACGTTTCAATGTTGTCAAAAGAGCTGCCGAATTGCAGTAGCGTAGATTTGGCGAACAGCAGGTTGCTGAATGTGTTCAGCGCCTGGTTTCGCGCAGTCTCTCTCAGGGATTGATGTTCATATTCATGGATAAGGCGCGCCATGTTGCGATGCGCGAGGCCGGACACCAGCAGGGCGGGGATAGCGGCTGCCAGCAGCAGCAGGAAGGCGATGCGCCGGGCGACTTTGCTTTGGAGAAAAGCGCTTGGGATCATGCGTGCATCGGTTAGAACTTGCTCGCCAAGCCGATGTAGCGGCCATCGTGCGCATAAATAACGTCGTCGCGGCTTGCTTTCGCAGTCAGCGGACCGGTGCTCTTGCCGTCTTTGCCGGTGCTGTACAAATCGAAATAGGTGTTGATGGGCACCAGGTTATGGTCTTTCCTGGCCTGGCCTTTATTCGCGCCGGTCAGGTTCAGGTATACGTAGGGTCTCTCCCAAGGGTCGAGCTTGCCGGCCAGTCCCACATCGGCCAGGCTGTCGGGGTATTCGCGATTGTCATCGAAATAATGCTCGATGGTGTTGCCCATCGCCGCAATTTCTTGTGCGGCCATCTTCACCTTGGCGCTCTCTTTGTAATCTTCGTATGCCGGAATGGCGATCTGTGCCAATACCGCGATGATGGCCATCGCGATGATGATCTCTATCAGCGTTAGACCTGCGTGGCGGCTAAACCTGAAATGTGGTGTCGATGTCATTTTTATGTCATCCGTTTTAGGTTGGGTTTATTCGGTTCGATAGTCGCAAAAGGCATGCCAGTGCAGAATTTAGCCTATCCTCAGGATGTATCGGCTGAAAACCGGCGAAATTGAACGATTTTTTGCTGTATCGGCTGGTTTTACAGGATCGCGCAGCTTTTCGCCTGTCGTAAAAATGACAGCGGTGTGCTGGTTTCGACACCCTGAGACCAATCAAATCCATCCGGATAAGCGCGGTCAGGACGGTTTTCAATTAAAATAGCGTATGCAAAATATCCCGGAAATCGATCCCAATCAGTCTGTAGAACTGCTCAAGGCGCTGCATATCCTGACGCGTGATGGCAAGCTGAACCAGGATAGCCGGCGCAAGCTCAAGCAGGTCAACCATCTGGTGCAGTTCATTACCCCCTTGATTCAAGAGGTGATGAAACCCAACCCGAACCCTACGCTGGTCGATCATGGGGCGGGCAAGTCCTATCTGGGTTTTCTGCTTTACGACGCCGTATTCAAAAACATGCCGGGCGGGCAGGTGATAGGCGTAGAGACACGCGCCGAACTGGTAAAGAAGTCGCAGGATTTGGCAGCTGAATGCGGCTTCGGCCGCATGCGCTTCCTGCATGTCAGCGCGGCCGATGCCGCGCAAGCCACCGAGATCCCGGAACGGGTCGAAATCGTCACTGCCTTGCATGCCTGCGATACCGCGACGGATGACGCAATCCGATTCGGCTTGGCAAAACACGCCAGATACATGGTGCTGGTGCCCTGTTGTCAGGCGGAGGTAGCGCGTGCCCTGAATGCCGAAAAAGCCCAAAGCTTAAGCAGCACGCCGCTTTCCGAGCTATGGCGGCACCCCATCCATACGCGTGAGTTTGGCAGCCACCTTGCCAACGTGCTGCGCTGCCTGCAGCTGGAAGCGCATGGCTATCAGGTGACCGTGACCGAACTGGTGGGCTGGGAGCATGCGATGAAGAACGAGCTGATCATCGCCCGTTACACCGGCCAGCCCAAGAAGAGTGCCAGAACGCGTCTGGAAGCCATTCTGCAGGCATTTCACCTGGAATCGCTGGCGGGCAGGTTTGATTGAGTTTGATTAACAAGGAATGATGAATGAAAAGATTTCTGCTACTGGCATTGCTGTTTAACATGGGTGTGGCGCAAGCCAAAGTGCTGGATTTCAGCGGCAAATATGAATGCACGGGTGACGATGCGCATGAAGGCAAATACACAGGTATCGTGACGATGCAGCTCAAGCCGGCGCACAGCAAGGGTGATTACGCCGGCTATGATTTCACGCTGGAAGTCCCGGGTTTTGGCACCTATAGCGGACACGCGGCCGCAAATGGCACGAATGTTGCCATGCATTTTGCCTTGCCGAAGGAGAGCGGCCAATACGGCGGAAAGAACAAGGATTACGGAACGGGCATTGCTAAAATGCGCAAGAACAGACAAGGTAAATGGACGTTCCATAAGTTCTACTTCGAGCCGGAGTTCAAAGGCGGCAATACCGGCCTGGAAGACTGCGTGCAAAAGTAATTTTCATGCCATTGTTTTCATTATCCCAAGCATAGCCCTGAAAGCCGCATGCAGATTGGCCTCCAGGGCATAGGTTTTTGCAATGAACGCGCGAGAGGGATTTGCAGGCCCTGCATGATAAAATGTGCGCATGTCCGCAAACGCTAATCCGCAAGCCATTCTCCAGCAATTCCTGACACAGTTGCCTAACTGTATGCTGGCGGATCAATATCCGCTCAGACGGCGTATCCTACAGGCGGGCGACGCCCTGAAAGCCGGCAAAACTGCGCCGCTGCTGGAGATCGCCAAACGCATCGAATCTTCTATCCAGCGCAGGCAAGCCCGGCTGGCAGCGCTGCCCAAGCCGGACTATCCCGAAGAGTTGCCGGTTTCTGCGCGCAAGGATGAGATTTTGCACGCGCTGCAAAAGCATCAGGTCATCATCGTCTGCGGCGAGACGGGTTCCGGCAAGACCACGCAGCTTCCGAAGGTATGTTTGGAACTGGGGCGAGGCGTCGCCGGGCTGATCGGCCACACCCAGCCGCGCCGTATCGCCGCACGCTCGGTCGCCAGCCGCATCGCACAGGAGCTGAAGACGCCGCTAGGCGAGGCGGTGGGCTACAAGGTGCGCTTCAACGACAAGCTGTCCGAATCCAGCTACGTCAAGCTGATGACGGATGGCATCCTGCTGGCAGAAACCCAGAGTGACAGGTTCCTGAACGCATATGACACCATCATCATCGACGAGGCGCATGAGCGTAGCCTGAACATCGATTTTCTGCTGGGTTACCTCAAACAGTTGCTACCCAAACGCCCAGATCTGAAAGTCATCGTCACCTCGGCCACCATCGATGCGGATCGTTTTTCCAGACACTTTAACGATGCACCCGTAATCGAGGTCTCTGGCAGAACCTATCCGGTCGAGATTCGTTACCGCCCCCTGGGTAAGCCAGGGTTTGTGGCCAAGGAACTGCAGGCCGATAACGATGATGACGAGGATATCGAATTGCTCGGGCAGGACCTGATGGGCGTGAAGCGCAAGCCGCGTATCGAAGCGCGCTGGCTGCAGGAGGATGAGGAGGAAGAGGCAATCGAAGAGGCGATCCTGGATGCGGCGGATGACCTGCTCCGTCTGGGGGATGGCGACATTCTGGTATTTTTGCCAGGAGAGCGCGAGATACGCGATGTTGCCGACCATTTAAAGAAGTACCAAGGACGTTCGGCGAAATTAAGGCATATCGAAGTCCTGCCGCTGTTCGCGCGTTTGAGTATCGAGGATCAGCAAAAGATATTCAAGGGACATAGCCAGGCACGCATCGTACTGGCGACCAACGTAGCGGAAACATCGCTGACCGTGCCCGGGATCAAGTATGTCATCGACAGTGGCCTGGCACGGGTCAATCGCTATAGCCCGCGAGCCAAAGTGGAACAGCTGCAGATCGAGAAGATATCCCAGGCGGCAGCCAAGCAGCGCGCAGGACGCTGCGGCCGAGTCTCCAATGGCATCTGTGTGCGGCTTTATGACGAGGAGGATTTTAACAATCGCCCCGAGTTCACCGACCCGGAAATCCTGCGCAGTTCGTTGGCCAGCGTGATTCTGCGCATGGCAGATCTGCGTTTGGGCGATGTGGCCGAATTCCCGTTCATCGAAGCGCCATCCAGTCGCTTGATCAATGATGGTTACTTGCTGCTGCAGGAGCTGGGTGCAGTGAATGCACGCCGCGAAATCACTGAGCTGGGTAAACAGCTGGCGCGCTTGCCGTTAGACCCACGGGTTGCGCGCATGATTTTGGCCGCCAAGAAGGAAAACTGCCTGCGTGAGATACTCATCATTGCATCCGCGTTGGCGATACAGGATCCGCGCGAAAGGCCAATGGACAAGCGTGAGGCGGCTGACCAGGCGCACGCCAAGTTCGCGGGAGAAGATTCGGATTTCATGAGCTTCCTGAAGCTATGGGAGTGGTATGGCCATGCCCTGAAAAACAGGAAATCCAATAGGGACTTGTTGAATCAATGCCATCAGCAGTTTTTGTCATTCCTGCGCATGAAGGAATGGCGTGAATTACATGCACAGCTGACGGAAATGGCTGATGAGCTGGAGCTGAAGCCCAATACGGATGAAGCTGGCTATGCTCAAATCCATCGTGCTTTGCTGAGCGGTTTGCTTGGCAATATCGGCTTCAAGGATGGCGAAGCTGAGTCTTATCTGGGTGCGCGCGGTATCCGTTTCCATATAGCGCCTGGATCTGCTTTGAAAAAGCAGCGACCAAAATGGGTAATGGCGGCAGAACTGGTGGATACCACCAAGCTATATGCGCGTTGTGTCGCCAAGATTGACCCGGACTGGATAGAGCCGCTTGCCAAAGGCCTGACGGATAGCCACTACAGCGACCCGCGCTGGGACAGGCGCATGGGAATGGTCAACGCGTGGGAACGTGTGAGTTTGTATGGCCTGACGGTGATTCCCAAGCGACGCGTACATTATGGCCCCATCAACCCGACAGAAGCGCGCGAGATATTCGTACGAGAGGCATTGGCGAACATGGAGTTCGACACCCGTGCGCCATTCTTTGAGGCGAACCGTAAACTGATTGCCGAAGTGGAGGAGCTCGAACATAAGGCGCGCCGGCAGGATGTCCTGGTGGATGAACATGTGCTATTTGCCTTCTATGATGCAATCGTGCCTGCAGACATCGTCAACTCAGCAAGTTTCGAGGCATGGCGCCAGACAGCTGAAAAACAGAATCCGCGCTTGCTGTATCTTACCAAGGAAGGGTTGATGCGCCATGGCGCTTCGGGTGTCACCGAGGTGCAGTTCCCGGAAACGATAGAAATCGATGGCATCAGCCTGAACCTGAAATATCGTTTCGAGCCGGGGCACCTGCTGGATGGTGTGACTGCAACAGTGCCTTTGGCCTTGCTGAACCAACTGGATGCAACCCGTACGGAATGGCTGGTACCTGGCATGCTGCGGGAAAAACTGACCGCCTTGATCAAGGCTTTGCCCAAGGCGTTGCGCCGAGTATGCGTGCCGGTGCCGGAGTTCGTGACAGGGTTCTTGGAACATGCCGCGGTGGGGCAGACAGCCTTGGTGCCAGCGCTGGCACAGTATATCCAGCAACAGACTAGTCTAAAGATCGGGCATGACGATTTTATGCTTGATGATATACCTGCGCATCTTCGGATGAATTTCAGGGTGGTGGATGAGAAAGGCCGTGAGCTGGGCATGGGGCGCGACTGGAATGCATTGAAGAAACAGCTTGGCCAGGCAGCGCAACTGACATTCAGGAACAGTTCGCCCGGTATCGAAAAGAGCGGTCTGAAGCAATGGGATTTTGGTGATTTGCCCGAGACGCTGACATTCAGCAAGGAAGGCCGTCAGCTGACGGGTTATCCCGCTTTGGAAGATAACGATGATAGTGTGTCCATCAAGCTGTTCGATACGCCGCAAATGGCAAGGCAGGCGCATCGCAAGGGCATCTGCCGTTTGATGCGCTTCGAGTTGAAAGAACAGCTGAAGCAGTTGGAAAAGGGATTGCCCCAATTTAACCAGTATGCGCTGTTGCTACGTAACTTGATTACCCCCGATGAACTGCGCGACGAAATGCTTGCGGCGATTGCCGACCGCGCATTTATTGGCGAGGACGATCTGCCACGCACCAACGCCGATTTCATGACGTTGAAGCAGCGCGCCAGGACGCGCTTGCCAGCTGTGGTGGATGCAGCGACCAGGTTGGCTACGGCGATTGCCGGCGAGTACCAGGCACTCACGCAAAAGTTGGGTGCTTTACCAAACAATATGGCACGTATCAAACGCGAGGTGGAAGAGCAGTTTGCCGTGTTGCTGCCGAAACGCTTCATGAGTGTGACGCCATGGGAGCGCTTGCAGCATTTGCCTAGATACCTGAAAGCGCTACGGCTGCGGCTGGAAAAATATCCTAACAGTGTCGAGCGTGACACGCGCAGCGGGCAAGCGGTTCAACTGATATGGCAGCGCTGGCATGAGAGGGTGAATGCCCTGCACAAAGCCCATCAGGATGTCCCGGAAGCATTGCAGGATTATCGCTGGCTGATAGAGGAGTTGCGCGTTTCGCTGTTTGCACAGGAGTTGAAGACACCATTTCCAGTTTCTGTTAAGCGGTTGGACAAAACTTGGGAAGAACTCAGGGCGTAAATGAAGACGCGCACCATGCCTGAAATCGAGATGGTGGTGGAGTCCTCCATCTTGCTTTGTGTATTGATGGCGCTGCTCACCTCTGTGGGTTTGTGGGTAGTTATTGTGTATGTCCCAGACTGGCGGTTACAGCTTCTGTTGATGTTATGGCTGCTCGTTACAACGTATTATTATGTATTGCGTGATGGTTTGCGAAGATTGCCGAAATCTTGGAAGCACTTGCATATCAGCGCGCACGGGGAACTGCGACTGACAAATCAGGCAGGAGAGACGTTCACGCCAGTGTTCTCAGGTGATACCTGGATACATCCTTGGCTGATTGTGCTGAATTTTAAGCATAATCGCGATAGCAGGATTTGGCAGACAGGCTTGCCACCGCTGGTATTGGTGGCTAGGACAGATATTGATTGCTATCGCCGCCTGCGTGTCTGGTTACGATGGTGGCGTCACGCAGACTTACATCCGGCTGGTTCTGAAAAAATTAGCGCCTAAAAATGATTGTCGTGTGAAACAGCGTGCTCATGTTTGTAATGTTTGGCACGGATGTCATGCTTATACATTTTGAGTGTATGGCGAATTTGACGCAGCGGGTGGCGTCCGATATAAGCGCCAATCAATGCCAAGCCTGCAATGGTGGCCAGAATCCAGTCCAGACTGAATGGCGCGACGTCGCGGCGTGCGGGCTTCTGCTGTTTCATGGCGTTCAGCACGGCATTGGCACTATCGCCTTGTATATATGAGGCACCGATTTCTTGCGCGACGGATTGCAGATATTGAGTTGCGAGTTTGGAAATGAAGCGGTCATGCGTACCTGAAGCTACGTTGTCATCACGCACCCCTAGCGTGCTTTCAGAGATTTGCGCGATACCCGGCTGCATAGCAAAGCTTTCGTTAGACCAATAGCCGATAACCTGATTCTTGTCACTCAACTTGGGAATGGCAATCCCCTTTTCAGAGCCGATGCCGACAAATAGCCAGCCATCTCCGCCTTGGAACTCTGCCAGGCTTTTGGTATTGAACGCATGCAGTTTTGGAGCTTCTTCGCCGTCAGTGAAGTAGATCACTTGAGCTGGTTCTGGAAGCGCTCGTACAGCTTTAGCTGTTACAAACAGACTTTCACGCACCCGGCTATTCCCGGACCAGGCCATACGCCAGTCCAAATGGTTAATGGTGTCTTGTATGGCAGCAAAGTTTTCGCAGACTTCGATAGGGGTATACATGACCGCAACAGCATTTCCAGCAAACAGGCCGATGCTGACCTTGGTGCCGCAAGGCAACGATGCTGTGACCTCGTGCAGCAGTTTTTGCTGGTATTCCATGCGTGTTGCTGGTTTGCCGCCGATTTGCATGTCCTTCGCGTTCATGCTTTGGGATATATCAGCGATCAGCAGGTAGGTGTATATGTTATGCTTGAGCGGAACCGTTGGTCGAAATATGGCAGCCACCAGGCACAGCAAGGCCACGGTTAACAGGATAGTATCCTTGTGCTTGAAAAAGTAAGTCAGTTGTTTATTCATTCGAAGGCACCATAATTACGCTGGAGAGCACTCAAGTCAGCAGCCTTCCTGTTTATGGCAACCCGTTAGGGATATTGCCCATGATCAAGCCAGGATTCTCTGATTCGCCTACGCCAGGGGTAGGTTTCTCCGGCAACAGGGTAATGACACGGTCCATATTGCGCCGTGTTCCCCAGTTGCTGTTGTCTAGTTTGAGCGCATTTTTGTATGAGCTGTACGCTTGTGTGAGCAGGTATTCGGTTTCGTCTCGCGCTTTCGGGTCGCTGGTGCCGCCCACTTGCAGGCTCTTCAGGAAGAACATGTTGCCGATATTGTGATGCACGGCAGCCCGCTGTGCCGGCGTGCCTTTGTCGATTAACTGTGAAAACAGCAGGGTGGCTTCCTTGAAACGCTCATTTTTAGCAAGCCAGTAAGCGGTGGAATATTTGGCTTCCAAGCTTTGTTTGTCAGTTTTGAGAGGTTTCCCAGTGGTGATGGCCGCGTTGAATGCATCGATTTGCTGGATGCGGTTATATTGATAAAGTGCACCTGCCGCGCTAGCAATAGCCGTGGCAAGTAAGAGAAAGGTCAGTTTTTTTACGCTGAGCGCCATGTTTTTATCTCCAGGTACTTCACAGTCAGCAACAAAGAAATCATCAGTATGGCCAGTAAATAACAAAGGCGGGTAAAATCCTTGCCGGGGATTTTTTCCATGTACTTGATGGTCTTTTTTTCTTTGCGGTTAATGTCTGCAACCGCTGCAGCCAGGGATTTCGGGTCCGACGCTTCATACGCGCTGAATGGACTCTTTAATTTTTGAAAAAATTGATATAACTGCACTTCTGCAGGTAGCGCATCTTCATAACTGCTGTCATATTTTGGGTCGAAAATCGTTACGCCACCAGGCTGCCGCAGCACGATCCAGTAGAGTGTAATGTTATAGCGCTGCAGCCAGTCACGCAGTTTCTGCTGCACATCTTCACCAACACGTCCCGCGCCGTCAGAGATGAGGATGATCACGCGCGAGCCAGAGTCAGGCACCTTTTCAAAAAGTCCTACTGCGCTTGTGAGACCACCACCAATATTGGTTTGGAATAGGGAGTTGCCTGCAGTGGCTTTGATGGCGGCCAGCACGGCTTCTTTGCTTTCAGTAAGCGGTAATACATACATAGCTGAGTTACTGAATGTGATGACGCCCATCATGTCGTTAGTGCGCTGGTTCACAAACTCTGTCATCAGCCGTGCTGCAGCCACCGATTTGGTTTCACCCACGCGGCCATCTGCGCCGCCTGCAAAAGGGTCATCCATACTCGCGCTGCGGTCAAGCACCAAGCCAATCTGTGCGCCTATGCCGATACGTTCTTCTTGCTGTTCAAGACTATGCGGGCCAGCCAGGCCTAGAATAATCGCCAGCAGCGAGACGGCAGCTAATATCTTGAGCAGCAGCCCAATTATGCTGGAAAGCGGGTCTGGCGGCAGCATCTGGAGCCAGGAGTAGCTGCGATTATGTGAACGCTCCAGCAAAATTGGCAGGATGGCCAATGGCAACAGCCAGAGTACCCATGGGTGATTAAAAGCCATTTATGCTTTCACCTCTGGCTTAAGGCCGCGTTCACAGTCTCGCATCTGGCGGCAAAATTTGAGCAGCCATATCTTGGCAGGCGCGTCGATATCGACAGCAGCTTTTGGGTCGAAGAACACTTGCCTCGACAGGGCAAAGAACCTTTCCAGTTCCGGTTTGGCTGCCGCATATCCTGGTTTAGCTGCAAACAGGTCAGCCAGCGTGTTGTGGAATATGCTGGTTCCGGCGGTTTTGTTGATTGCATCATGCATCCGGGTGATAGCCTGTTGTATGCCTGTTTCGTTGTCCGGCAATTTTCTGATTTCACGGTAAGCCTTGGCGAACGCACCGCCCATTTTGGGTAGCCAACTGCGTGTACCGTAGATATAAAGCAATCCTAGAAGAGAAAGCCCAAGCAATCCTGCAAACAGTTTTAGATATAGTACATGCCTGCTTTTATCGAGCAGGAATGGCGTGTGGAATGGGCTCATGTCGTCTTTTAGGTCCACTTGCCCGAACACGGACAAGGGTGAAATGCGGAAATAAAAACTTGGAATACGATACTGCACGACATCTTTGGTTTGGATGTTGCGAATCCTGACGATTTCGGCCCGCAGAACGGCAGGTTTGACTAGTTTGCTGACTGTGAATATTTGATATGTAAGGTGGATTCTGTAGGTGTTGCTGTTTTCGTTCTTTTGCTCTTCACTGCTGATGCCTGAAAGTTCTATTCCTGAAATCTGGCCACGATAGCGATGCTCATAACCAACGATAGGTAAAGATTCCTTGACCAGTTCGTAAGGTTTTTTGATGGTCAGGATAATGGTGCGATCAATCGTGTCACCTACCACATAGCCAGCATCCCGCGTAGGATTGATTTCCTGAAGGATTACATATTTTTCGTCAATGCTTGGAAGTGTGACATCGGCGTGCGCGATATTGGCGAAGATAAGGATGCCGGTCAGAAAGAAAAATCCCCAGTGTTTAAGCATTATCATTTTTTTCATTTACGCGGCCACATATTGATGGAAATATTCGGTGAGCAAGTCTGCATCAAACCCGCTCTCGATAAAAAATGGTTGCATGTCGAAGCGCAGGAACAAATCCGCAATCGCCTGTTTGCGGTCAGCAAAGCTCTGCAGGATGCGTTCGCGATAGTCTTTGCGCAGGAAGAGCGTACGTCTTTCACCGCTTTCTGGGTCGGTAAGGCTGGTGATGCCAAATTCAGGCAGGTCGGCGTATTCAGACGTGTTCCATAGCACCACGGGCACGATATGGTGGCGAAGCATCAGGATGAGCGCATCCTCAAGTTGGCTGATCGGCATGTGGAAATCCGATACCAGAAAAATAAGCGAGCGCTCGCGAGGCAGCAAGCGCACCGTGTCTATTAGCGCCGAACCGCCGACTTCACCAGGCACGTAGTCATCTAACTTATCCGCCATTTCAAATACCGCATGTGGCCTAGCGGATAATGTACATAGCCAGTCTTCTCGCAATTCGTCATCAAAGCCGATAAAGCCTACCGGGTCAGCGTTGCGCGTGGCTGATTGCGCGACTGATTTGGCGATGTCTGCAGCTATCGAGAGCTTGCGCTTCCTGTTGCCGTACTGCATGGAGCCAGACATGTCACACAGAACAAACACCGGTGTAGCGCTTTTCTGGTTAAAGATGCGCACATACACCTGCTCGAGCGGGTCGCGAATGGTTTGGCGAATGTCGATTCTGCGTGGGTCGGGATAAGAAAGCAGCGTCGTGTGGCCGCGAAACTCCATGCCCATGCCGCGCTGGGTACTTTTATGTCGTCCCGGTCTGCGAGAGCGGGAACGCCAGGCGATGTGATAGCTGAACTCTTTGATCAGGTCCGTCATACAAAAACTAACCAGTCTCTTAGTTCATCAAGGCGCTGCAATCGCGTTGATGATGCCGCTCAGCATCTCGCGTGCGATCTCGGTACGGCGCATCTCATATACCGGGCTGAACACCACACGGTGCGCGATGGTTTCGTGGAACACGTCATGGATGTCTTCCGGCAGTACGGCCTCGCGATTGTTGAGCCAGGCGTTGACGCGCGCAGCGCGCAACAACATGCCCATGCCGCGCGGGCTGGCACCGGACAAGACGAGGCGCTTCATGTCCACATTGGAAACTTTGACACCATAATCTGTGGGGACTTTGGTGGCGCGCCACAAATCCAGCGCATATTTGCGAAGCGCAGGGCTGGCGCCGATGCTGTTTTGCAGCAATGCACCGAATTTGTTGAGTTCGTCAAACTTGAGGATATCTTGTTCAACCCCGGTGATCAGGGTGTCTACATCATGGTAGCGTGTATCGAACACCAGGGATTCCATGATATCCGGGTCGTTTGGCACTACAATCGGGATCTCCATCATGAAACGGTCGCGTGCAGCGGAAGGAATGTCGAATGTTTCTTCCTTTTCTACCTGGTTGCGGTCGGCAAACACCAGCATGTGCGGGAAATGGTGTTCCTTGTTGAACGCTGTCAACGTCCGCTCAGCCATCACGCGCAGTAATAGAGAGTGCACTTGCGGGCGGGCACGGTTGATTTCGTTAAAAAAGAAGATGGACAAGTTCTCACCGGACATCAGGATCGGCCCCGGGCTGACATGCGGCTTGCCATCCTCCCCAAGGTAGGTGTGATACACCAGATCGTTGGGCATCAGGTCGATGGTTCCTTCGATGCGCTGATAGCCACCGCCAATGCCGCGGGTGAATGCGCGTAGCAGAGTGGTTTTTCCTACGCCTACATCTCCCTCTAGGAGCACATGACCACGCGCAAAAATCGCGGTGGTAATCAAACGTACTGGCTTCGTTTGGCCAACCACAACCTTATTGACCTCTGACTCCAGTTTCAGCGCATGTTCGCGCCAGTCGGCGAGTTGTTTGTCGCTCATTATGATTCCTTAGTGATTTTTATCAGTGATGAATGATGTTATTTTTTGTGTGATAGTAAACTAATTTTTTTAAGGTGTATACAGGTTTGTATATAACCTTCAATTGATTAGAATTATTACGATGCTAGTACTATATTACTATATCTTGTTCATGCTTTACGGACTGACGTTAGCCCAAAAGAGCTATTGTGAATAGTTATGATAGTTTCATAATTCCATACACGAGTTAAGGTTTAATGTTTATAAAGGAGGAAGGCGATGAAAGCGATTAAACTAGCAGTTGCTTTTGCCTTGATTGGCTCTGCCAATTTGGCACTTGCAGATACATTTACAAACGGTGGTTTTGAGAATGGTGACTTGAGTGGTTGGTCACAAGGTGGAGGGAACTGGTACTACGGCCCTGGTGCTGGTGGTAATGCACCACTCAATCCAGCTGTTTATGCAGGAGGTCCTTCCTTGAATACTGTGATGACTGGCGGTACGGATGCTATCACCGGTGCCAACACGGTATATAACGGTAAATATTCTGTTAGGGTCAATGACTCAAACAATGGTGCTAATGTTTCCACGATTAGCCAGACTGTAGCGAATTATACCGACAATAATATCTACTTTGCCTGGAATGCTGTGTTGGAAGATTCACATGGTCTTTTTGATTCAGGCCATTTTGCCCTGACTTTACATGATGACACTACTGGTACAGATGTTGTAACGCGTGGCTATAGCTCAGCAGGTGCTATCGGCGGTGGTACAACCGGTGTAACTTGGAATACTTATAACTCTGGATGGAGTACATGGTATTCTAGTGGGTGGGTAGTTGAGAATATCGACGTGGCCGCATTAGGATTGCTAGGGCATACTTTCACCTTGAGCTTGTTGGCAGCTGACTGCTATTGGACAGGTCATGGTGGTTATGTTTACTTAGATGGTTTCGGTGCGTATGTTCCACCTCCAACTGGTGTACCAGTTCCAGCGGCTGTGTGGTTATTCGGTACAGCAGCAGCTGGTTTCTTAGGGTTTAGACGCAAAAGCAAATTAGCTTAAGTTTAATTCCTAGGGGAGTAACAAAGCGCCATGTCAAATCGACTGGCGCTTTTTATTTTTACGCTATAACTCCAAAGCCTATTATTGTCCATGTTTTGAGTGCTTAATTAGCATGTATCTCAATGGGTTAAGCAAGTGCATGATTCAATTGCCTGCCTACATCCATTTTTGAACATAAAATTATTTCATAACATCGCCCACTAGGGCTTTCGCGAAAGCCGTTTTCCAGCGAAAATAGCGTCTGTAAATCATTTTCATCACTTCAAGCACACATAACATGACAAAACAGAATAGTTTTACCAAAGAGGAACTGCTGGCCTGCGGCAGGGGGGAGATGTTCGGGCCGGGCAATGCGCAGCTGCCATTGCCACCGATGCTGATGTTCGACCGCATCGTCAAGATCACGGAAGATGGAGGAAAATACGGCCAAGGTCAAATTGTCGCAGAGCTGGATATCATGCCTGACATGTGGTTCTTTGACTGCCACTTTACCGGCGACCCGGTGATGCCGGGCTGTCTGGGGCTGGATGCGATGTGGCAGTTGGTAGGTTTTTTCCTTGGTTGGATGGGCGGTCCGGGCCGTGGCCGCGCATTGGGTGCGGGCGAGGTGAAATTCACAGGCCAGGTGTTGCCGACTGCTAAGATGGCGGTATATACCATCGATTTAAAACGCGTTATCATGCGTAAATTGGTGATGGGTATCGCAGATGCCACCATGACTTTGGATGGTCGCGAAATCTATGTAGCCAAAGATTTACGTGTGGGTTTGTTCACTCGCACGGATAATTTCTAGGGGGGGATGGCGCCATGCGTCGTGTCGTAGTAACCGGGTTGGGCATTGTATCCAGCCTTGGTAATAATAAGGCCGAAGTGAAGGACAGTCTGTACCACGGCCGCTCGGGCATCACGTTTCAGCCAGAATATGCGGAGCGGGGTTTCCGCTCACAGGTGGCCGGCAATATCAAGAATCTGGATATCGAGGCGCTTATCGATCGTAAGCTGTTCCGCTTTATGGCCAAAGGCCATGCCTATGCGTGGATCGCCTTGCAGGAAGCGATTGCGGATTCACAGTTGCCGCCAGAACTGATTTCGAATGTGCGCACAGGTATGATCGTCGGCGCCGGCGGCACCTCTACCGAGAGCATGCTGCAGGCCACGGACACGTTCCGTGAAAAAGGTGCCAAGCGTGTTGGTCCTTACATGGTCACCAAGACCATGTCCAACGGCATCATCGCTTGTCTGGCAACGGGTGCTGAGATCAAGGGCATCAATTATTCCATCAGCTCGGCTTGTTCCACCAGCGCGCATTGCATTGGCAACGCGGTCGAGCAGATCCAGTGGGGCAAGCAAGATATCGTATTTGCCGGCGGCGGCGAGGAAGAGCACTGGACCATGAGTCTGCTGTTTGATGCGATGGGCGCCATGAGCAGCAAATATAACGAGACCCCCGAAAAGGCATCCCGCACTTATGACGTGGATCGTGACGGCTTCGTGATTTCCGGCGGCGGCGGCATTGTCGTGCTGGAAGAGTACGAGCATGCCAAAAAACGCGGCGCCAAGATTTACGCCGAAGTGGTCGGCTACGGTGCGACTTCCGACGGTTACGACATGGTCGCCCCAAGCGGCGAAGGTGCGGAACGCAGCATGCGTATGGCGCTGCAGGGCATCAAGGATGTCGATTACATCAACACGCATGGCACCAGCACTCCGGTGGGAGACACCAAAGAGTTGGAGGCGATTCGCGCTGTGTTCGCGGGCGGCGAATATGGCAAATTGCCAGCCATCGCATCCACCAAATCCCTCAGCGGACATGCATTGGGTGCTGCAGGTGTGAACGAGGCGATCTACTCGCTAATCATGATGGAGAACAACTTCATCGCCGCATCAGCCAATATCGAGAACCTTGATCCGGCGGCAGAAGGTTTGCCTATCGCCACCAAGCGCATCGATAACGTGAAAGTGGAAACTGCGCTGTCCAACAGTTTCGGTTTTGGTGGGACTAACGCTTCGTTGACCTTCTCGACCAAAAACCTCTAAAGGTTAGTGAAAGAGACGCTAAAGCCCGGCTTGACGTATGAGCACCAGTTTACGGTGACAGACGCCAAGCTGGTGTCAGCCTTGTATCCTGAGGCAGATGAGTTTCTGGCGATGCCAAAGGTGTTTGCCACCGGCTTCATGGTGGGCTTTCTGGAATGGGCGTGCATCAAACTGCTGCACCCGCATCTGGATTGGCCAGCGGAACAGACGGTCGGCACGCACGTCAATGTCAGCCACGAGGCGGCTACCCCTGCAGGCAGAGTGGTGACAGCCAGGGTGGAACTCGTGGCGGTGGATGGCCGCAAGCTGATGTTCACGGTCGAGGCGCATGACGGTATCGATGTCATCTCCAAAGGAACCCACGAGCGCTTCATCATCAATCGCGAGAAGTTCGACGCCAAGCTGCAGTCCAAGGCAGTCTGAGAGATGTTCAGTTAATAAAAAAACCAGGCATCGCCTGGTTTTTTTATTGCTTGCTGCAAGGTTAGACTTTTTTGCGGCTGTTGGCGACGCAAAAACCTGCCAGGCCAAATGCGAGGATGCTGGTCGCAGTTTCCAGACTGATTGCTTTGGATACTTCCGTATTCTTCTGTATCACTTCCGCTTTGGGTGCCGAAGTCAGTTCAAACACGATCTGGTTCGCCACGGCGCGAACTACGCCTAAACCCAGGCCGACTGTTAAAATAATCAACGCGATTCTTTTTTTTGACATAGCTGTATATCCTTCATATGGTTGTATCGTTAAGAGGGATATTGCAGATTGCATACCAAGCAGGCGATTTTGCTTAAGTGGTTGAATTATTGATTTTTTTTGCGCGAATGACGTTAATGCCTGCAAACAGACAGTCGATATTTCGACAACTGTGTGAGGATATGCATCATGTTACGGATGATCTTTCAGAAAGGGGCAGGGAATGAGATATCTATGGATGGGCTTGCTGCTGGTGCTTACGGCATGCGCCACTTTGGGCGACCGCACCGTCAACGTTACCGAGGCGGATATCCAGAACATGCTGAACAAGAAGCTGGATGTGCCGATTCAGCTGTTGAAGATATTCGATGTCAGCCTGAGCAACTCCGTGGTCAAGTTCGACCAGCAGACCGGGCGCATGCACACCACGCTGGATACAATGCTGCAAAGCAAACTGTTCGATGAAAGCCTGGCTGGCAAGCTGGGCATCTCCGGCAAACTGCGGTTCGATGCAGCGACACAGTCCATCGTGCTGGATGAACCGCAGATCGAGCAGTTCAACATTGCCGGTGCGGATACCAAGCAGAACGAGATGATGAACGCGCTGGCCAAAGTCATCGCCGGGCCGATGCTGAATGGCCTGACACTCTACAAGGTGAAAGAAGAAGACCTGAAATTTGGCGGTACCAGCTACACGCCCAAAAAAATGCAGGTGACTGGCAGCGGCTTGCAGATTACCCTAAGCCCAACCAGATAGGTGTATTGAATTAATCCCGAGCAAAAATGGCTGCTCTGCAGCCCAATATCCATGCGGGTTTCAGGGCATCGAAAATGAAGATGGCTAACGTGGGGCTAAGGAGCGGCTGCCGACTTGCCGGCAGGCGTCCCTCTGGAGCGGCGGGTTAGGCCTCAGTGGCAGGCGCATCGGCGACGATTTCCTGAACGTTGAAATACTGTCCTTGTGTTTCCGAGACTTTGCGCCAATCAGCTAGCTTCACCGTGAAACCCTTCTCTACGAACTCGTTCCCAATAAGGCGCATGTACTCGACGTCGGGCTCGAACGAACCTAGATCGAGAATCTGCCTCCCTACCGCAGTGAGCGTATAAACTTGAAATTCCAGTGTTCTTGTCGGGTCGTCGTGCTCGACGATAAGTGCTTTATTGTGCGATACGAAGGCCCGAACGAACTTTCCCTTATCGAGAGACTTGTACGTAGTTGTTAGACCGATAGCCTCGACCCCTGAAACTACTCCGAGCTCTTGCATCAACAAAAGCGTCGAGAAGTCCAAGCCCTTTGAATCAAGATATGCACTTTGGTCGCGAGCAACTCTTCCATCGATCACATAGCTCGCTAACCTGCTGATCATTTCTGCTTCTGGTTTGGAAAGAGTCTTTAAGAACTCCAAGGTTCGAATGGAATACTTGCCGGGTGCCTTTACCTCTCCTGCTAAGACACTGCCCCACAACCTTTGCAGGTCCTCAGCTGAAACCTTACCGGCATACTCTCGCCACATGAAAAGCCAATCTTCATCAATATCCTCTGTCGGAGGGGTCTGTGTGTCGTGGGCGAGCTGCTCCTCTGCAAACAAAATGGCTTTTGATGCATTAATTTCTGAGCGGGCCGCAGCGTCAGTTGCGGCCCGATTTCCGTATTTGACGGCGTCAGGGAGGGCTAGTGTTGGCTCAATGCGTTCAATTCCATTAGGGGTAATCGTTTGCTGAGGGTTGGCAAGCAACAAGGTGCCGTCGGCGCTAAGTTGTTTTTTCCCAGATCGGATATCAGCAGCATCTTTCTCCGCTTGCGCAAGCATAAGAATTTCTTGCCTTCGAACTTCATTCCGTGCGCGTCCTTCTCTACCCGCTTGCCACGGAGAAAGTAGCGAGCCGACGCCTTTCTCAGCCAGCGTCTCCCACAGCTTTATGACTAGCTTTTCGCCAGGAAAGTCCATGTAGTCTCCTGAGGCCTAACGTAAAATAGGCATCCTATTTAACGGAAAACTTTCCGTCAAAGGTGCTTTTTTGGTTGAAAAAATGTAGACTGTTTTTAATGTTTTCATATGGTTATCTGTTTTTAGTGCTTCCTAAAAACTTTCATGCAATACATCATGCTTTTTTGTGATGCTTGGTTGAATAAATACTAACGCAAACCGCAAGAAAAAACCATTTCCGTTACAGCAGCAATGCTGCCACTACGCTGCGGCCTTCGCTCACCAGGATGTTGTAAGTGCGGCATGCGGCGGCAGTGGTCATGCAGTCCAGCGAGATATTTTGCTGTGTCAGCGCCTGATAATGCTTGGGGTGCAGAAAGCGCTGCTTTTCGCCGGTGCCTAGCAGTACGATCTCCGGCTTGAGCGACAGGATGGTTTCCATCTCCTGCGCGCTTAGGTTATCGAACCCTCCAGTCACCCAGTCTGTATGGACAGCCTGCGCTGAGACGATGAGGTGGCTGGAATAGCGTGTCTGGTTGATTTCCACAAAGCCGCTGCCGCAGGCGGTGATGAGGTAATTGCCATCGGCTTGTGTCAAATTGAGTTTCATGTCTTTGCGTGCCCGTTTGTGCCGTGTTTCATTGAATGGTTTCATTGAAGCAGAGTAGCATTCTAATGTAAACTAGCGGCTTTATACATTGCGCCGGTGGCGCTTATTTTGCGATATGCAACCTCTAGTAAAATCCAATAAGCTCAACAATGTCTGTTACGATATCCGCGGCCCTGTGCTGCAGCGCGCCCGCGAGATGGAGGACGAAGGCCAGCGTATCATCAAGCTGAACATCGGCAACCCGGCCGCCTTTGGCTTTGAGGTGCCGGAAGAGATGCTGCAGGACGTGATTCGCAACATGAGCAAGGCGGGCGGCTATACGGATTCCAAAGGCTTGTTCGAGCCGCGCAAAGCCATCATGCATTACACGCAGAGCAAGCATATCCATGGCGTGACGGTAGACGACATCATCATCGGCAACGGTGTTTCCGAGCTGATTGTGATGGCGATGCAGGGCCTGCTGAACAATGGCGACGAAGTGCTGGTGCCGATGCCGGATTATCCGCTGTGGACTGCAGCGGCGACGCTGGCTGGCGGTAAGGCGGTGCATTACCTGTGCGACGAAGCCAACGAATGGCTGCCGGATCTGCAGGATATCGAAGCCAAGATCACGCCGAATACGCGCGCCATTGTGGTCATCAACCCGAACAACCCGACGGGCGCGCTGTACCCGAAAGAGACATTGCTGGGTATCATCGATATCGCGCGCAGGCACGGCTTGATCGTGTTTGCGGACGAGATCTATGACAAGGTGCTCTATGACGGCAACGTGCATGTCAGCATGGCATCGCTGGCGGATGATGTGCTGTTCGTCACGTTCAACGGTTTGTCCAAGAACTACCGCACCTGCGGCTACCGCGCCGGGTGGATGGTAGTCTCTGGCGACAAGAAACGCGCGAAAGATTACATGGAAGGCCTGAACATGCTGGCCTCCATGCGCCTGTGCGCCAATGTGCCGGGTCAACTGGCCATTCAGACGGCACTGGGCGGTTATCAAAGCATCGAGGACCTGGTTGCACCGTCCGGCAGACTGTGCAAGCAGCGCGATCTGGCTTACAACATGCTGACGGCGATTCCCGGCGTGACTTGCGTGAAGCCAAAGGCGGCGATGTATCTGTTCCCGAAACTGGATCCAAAAATGTACCCGATCAAAGACGACCAGCAGTTTATTCTGGAACTGCTGCTGGAAGAGAAAGTGCTGCTGGTGCAGGGTACGGGCTTCAACTGGAAGACGCCGGACCATTTCCGCGTCGTGTTTCTGCCGAATGCAGATGACCTGACCGAAGCGATCAACCGTATCGCGAGATTTTTGAAGAGTTACAGAATGAAGTTTGGAGCAAAAGCTTGAAGCAGTTGAATGTAGGATTATTGGGAATTGGCACTGTAGGCGGCGGTACCTATACGGTATTGACCCGCAATGCAGATGAGATTACGCGCCGCACCGGCTGCAGGATCAATGTCGTTCAAGTGGCTGACCGCAATGTGGATGTCGCCAAAAAATTGACCGAAGGCAAAGTGGATGTGACGGGTGATGCCTTTGCTGTGGTGAATAACCCGCAGGTGGATGTCGTTGTCGAACTGATTGGTGGTTACACGGTAGCCAAAGACTTGGTGCTGCAGGCGATTGCCAACAAGAAACATGTCGTCACTGCCAACAAGGCATTGCTGGCTTTGCATGGCAACGAGATATTCGCAGCTGCCAGAGCTAACAACGTCATTGTCGCTTTTGAAGCGGCAGTGGCTGGCGGCATTCCCATCATCAAGGCGCTACGTGAAGGCTTGGGTGCGAACCGAATCGAATGGGTAGCAGGTATCATTAATGGCACGACCAACTTTATACTCACCGAAATGCGCGAAAAAGGGCTGGCCTATCAGGATGTGATTGGCGAAGCGCAGCGTTTGGGCTACGCTGAGGCCGACCCGACGTTTGACGTGGAGGGCATCGATGCGGCGCACAAGCTGACTATCATGTCCGCAATCGCGTTCGGCATGCCGCTCAAGTTTAACGAAGCGTACACTGAAGGCATCACCAGGCTGCAGCAGGCGGATATCAAATATGCCGAAGAGCTGGGTTATCGTGTGAAATTGCTGGGCATCACCAAGCGCACCGATCAAGGTGTGGAACTGCGCGTGCACCCGACATTGATTCCTGAGAAGCGTCTGGTCGCCAATGTGAACGGTGCGATGAATGCGGTGTTGGTGAAAGGCGATGCCGTCGGCCCGACCTTGTACTACGGCGCTGGTGCCGGCGCAGAGCCAACGGCCAGTGCGGTGGTGGCGGACTTGCTGGATATCGCCCGCCTGAGTGGTGCAGATGCAAGCCAGCGCGTGCCTTATCTTGGCTTCCAGACCGATGCAGTGAATGATTTGCCGGTATTGCCTATCAGCGAGATTCACAGCGCCTATTACCTACGTTTGCGTGCTTCCGACAAGCCAGGCGTGCTGGCTGGCGTAACGAAGATTCTTGCGGACAGAAATATCTCGATTGATGCGATGCTGCAAAAAGAGCCGGATGACAATGAGACAGAAGCTGATATCGTGATTCTGACTCACATCACCCAAGAGAAGAATATGGATGCTGCGATTGCTGCAATCGAGGCGTTGCCTGCGATTGTAGGCAAACTAATCAAATTGCGTGTGGAAAATCTTAACAGATAGAGATGGATGCGAGCTTGATCACAGGCTCGCATCTCGCACTGAACTAAAGTTGACTCTTTTTGTCAACAATTGAGTTTGTTGATAGAATAACTAAAATTATTTCAGTGAAGCTATGGCTAGCAAAAACGTCAATTCAAACCCCATCAAGCCAGTGATCGAGCTTTTAAAGCTAGAAAAGCGGGATATTTATATCATTTTCCTGCTGACAATCGGATCTGGCCTGCTTGCTTTTGCAACCCCGTTGGCGGTACAGACGCTGGTGAACGTGGTGACCATGGGGGGTGCTGTCCAACCGCTGGTAGTGCTGTCTATCATGCTTTTTATTCTGTTGAGCCTTTCTGGGGGGCTCTATATCCTTGAATACTATGTGGTAGAGCTGATATTACGCAGAGTTTTTGTCCGCAGTGCTTTGCAGGCAGTAGAGTCAGCCCAGGCCATGGATGTTTCAGTGGCTGATTCTCAAAATCCGATCGAACTGATGAACCGGTTTTTTGATGTATCGACAGTGCAAAAAACCAGTTACCAACTCCTAACAAAGGGCCTGGCGGCGGCTTTGCAGGCATTGTTGGGCAGCATCGTGTTGATGTTCTACAGTTTCTATTTTGCTGTAATCGCGATTTTCTTATTATTGATGGCTTGGTTCGTTATCGTTGTCGTTGGCAGGGTGGCGATCCAGTCGGCCATTAATGAGTCATATGCAAAATATAATATGGCAGCCTGGCTGGAATGTATTGCTCACAATTTGAATATATTCAAATTTGGCACCGGTAAAAACTTCGCCACACAGAAGGCAGACAGCTTGGCTAAAGACTATCTGTCCCGTCGTCGCGCTCATTTCGGTACTTTACTAAGACAAAATATTCTGGCAGTGGTGGTATGTGCAGCCGCGGGTTCGCTCATGCTCGGGCTTGGCGGTTGGCTTGTGATGAGTGGTCATATCAACCTTGGCCAGTTTGTGGCGGCAGAGCTGATTATATTTGGTGTGCTGGGCGCTTTCCTGAGTTTTATTAGCAAGCTTGAGTACCTTTACGACTTGGTTGCCGCACTGGATAAATTAGGGATTATCCATGATTTGCCGAGGGAACGCCAAACGGGGCATTCTATGGTTCTAGAGTCCGCGCCAGAATTGGTTTGTAGGGATGTCATACTTGATCATTCCTCGCATCATCAAGCACTGAAAGCCATTCAATTTACTGCTGTCGCCAAGGGTAGTATTGCGCTGGAGTTTCAGTCTGGTGTCCATCGCGCACTTCTTGCAGATGTACTTGTGGGGTTACGCAATCCCAAATCTGGAGCAGTCCTAATCAATGATATTGATTTACGGCAACTGAATCTGGATAAGTACAGGGAGAAGGTTGGATTTATTAACCGCCTCGAAATACTGGAAGGTTCGATATTGGAAAATCTTACCTACGGAACATCAGCAACGTTGCCAGAGGTGCAAGCTGTTTTACAAGACTTTGATTTCGCTAGTAGTGTAGAAAGACTGCCAGATGGGCTGGATACACAGCTGGCTGCAAGAGGCATGCCGTTGTCACGCGCCGAGCAACGTCTGTTGATGATTGCGAGAACATGCTTGGCTAAGCCTTACTTGATCGTGATCGATGCGATACTTGATGAGCTAGACCACAATTCGCTAGTGGCAGCAAGCAAGGTTTTGCAGCCTGAAGGACAGCCATGGACTCTCATTGTGTTGACGCAGTCATCTGTAGTGGCCGGATGTTTCGGCAAGATCGTGAAAATTGACAATCCGCATCATGGGAACAGTGGTAATGCAGTTTAACTATCAATCATTAGAAGAATCCATGACTCCGGCCTTTGTGCGAAGGTTGAGTAAATGGTTTTTCTGGCTGTTTTTTGTTATCCCTGTTGTGATGCTGTTCTTCCCCTGGCTGCAGAACATTCAAGGTAAGGGGATGGTGACGGCATTCCATCCGTCGGAGCGTCGTCAAACTGTGGATGCTCCTATCAGTGGGGTTATCAGCAGATGGTTTGTGCAAGAGGGTACGAAAGTTAAAGCGGGCGATGTCTTGTTGGAAATGACCGATGTGGATCCTGAGTTTCAAGATAGGCTGGGCGAGCAGCTTGCCGCCAGCAACAACAAACTCGAGGCCAAACAAGAAGAGCTTAAATCATACCAGATGCAGCTGCAAAGCTACCTGACTGCACGGGATGCCAAGACCAGTGCAGCGACATACAAGCGTGATATGGCCAGACAAAAAGTCCTTTCTGCTACAGAAGCCATTCACGCTGCTGAGGCCACATTAGCGGCGACCCAGTACCAGCTTACTCGCATGGAGCGTCTGCTGAGCGAGGGGCTGGTGAGCAAACGTGATCAGGAAGTGGCAGAGCGAGATCATGCGGTTGCGATGCGTACGCTTAACAGCTCGAGAGCCCAGCTGGACGCAGCGCGTGCAGAGGAACGTTCCGCTACTGCGGAGATTACGCAGATTCGAGCTGATGCTCAGACGTCTATCGATTACGCCAACGCACAAATAAACAAACTAAGAGGAGAGATTGCTGATAGCCAGAATAGCGTACTCAACGCTGAAGTGAATCTTGCTCGTCAGCAGGCGCAGAAAGTTATCGCTCCACGCGATGGGACAATATTTCGTCTTCCAGTCAATTCACAATCGCAAATCATTGCGCGTGGTCAGCCTTTGCTTGTGATTGTGCCGGAGAATAATCAGCGCGCAGTTGAACTGTTTGTGGATGGTCGGGACGCGCCTTTGATAGTAAAGGATAGCCAAGTCCGTCTGGAATTCGAAGGTTGGCCAGCTGCGCAAGTCTCTGGTTGGCCAAACGTGGCGATAGGTACATTTGCAGGCAAGGTTGCGTTTGTGGACGCTACAGATGACGGGACAGGAACGTTCCGCGTCATGGTGGTGCCAGATGAGCGTCAACAAAAATGGCCTGAAGATAGGTTCTTACGCCAGGGAACTTCGGTGCAAGGCTGGATATTGCTAGAACAAGTGACCGTGGGTTACGAGATATGGCGCTTGCTTAACGGTTTCCCTCCACGCATACCCAAAACGACAGAAGCCGGGAGCAGTAAATAGATGATGCGGTCATTATCAGCCTGGATGCTGGCGATAGCGACTTGTTTTTTTTCGTTTGCTTACGGAGATGAAGTATTGCCACGTCTGCAACATCGACTCCAGATGGATGAAGGGTTGCAGCTTGAACAATACAGCGCCCCGGCGAAGACCATAGACGAGGCGATTCAGAAACAGAAAGAGTCTCGCACTGGCATTCAGATTGACTTGCAGAAAATCCTCAAGGAAACTGATACAGCAAAACCAAAGGATTCTCTCGACAACTTGCCACGTACGATTGCTGAGATTCGCGCTGCCGCGCTTAAAAACAACTTGTCTTTGCAGGTGATTCAGGCGGATCCTAAAATCGCTGAAACGCGTGTCAGCGAAGAACGCGCAAAATTCGATAACATCATCTATGCCAGCCTGAAGTATGGAGAATATGATCTACCCGAAAGGAGTGGTGAAAGCGTCAGATTTACTTCCGAAGACGTGTTGCTGAATAAGAAAAATGTGAAGCAAACCTTGTTGAACCAGCGCACAAAGAGCCTGGATGGTGAAGTTGGTATCAAAGTTCCATTACGCACCGGTGGCAATATCCAACTCAGTTCCCCCTTCGAAAACAAAGATAAATCAGGCCCATTTGGATCCGACGAATATCGCACTGGTTTGCGTTTTTCAGTCAGCCAACCATTGCTTCGCGATGCAGGGGTTGCGGTAAATGAAGCCAGTATCAATATCGCCATGCTTGACCAGAATGCTACTCAGGCTCGTACCAGATTGCAGTCTATCCGGGTGATAGCCATGATCGACAAGGCTTATTGGGCACTCAATCAGGCTTGGACAGAACTGGATATCCGGCGTCAGCAGTATGACTATGCCAGTCAGAATCTGGCAATGGTGCAGCGTCGAGTCAAGGAAGGATTGAGTGCCGCCATCGAGGTGAACCGTGCTGAGTTTGGCGTAACGGATCGAATCGAGCAACTGATTGTGGCGAATACTAATCTAAAACTTGCGCAGCGACAGCTGAAATTTTTGCTGAATGATGCAGCCATGCCGATAGATGGTGATACTGGCATCTCCCCGACAACCAATCCTGAGTTGTTGCATTATAGTTTCGACCGGGAAAAACTACTTAACCTAGCCATTACAAACAGGCTGGAGCTTCTGGAAACTGAACTGAAACTTACCGAGGATGCATTGCGAGTCGACTACCTGAAGAATCAGACTTTACCTTTATTTACAATAGATTACAGCTATGGCGCGCTATCCAACAGCGCAGGTAGCTTCGGTGGCGCCTATGGCAATACGCTCAATGGTGATTTTAATGACTGGTATGTTGGCCTCAGTTTCGAGATGCCAGTCACGAATGAAGCAAGGAAAGCTCGGCTGAGCAGGGCTGTTGAACAACGCTTGCAGCGTATTTCGACTAAGCAATTACAGGAAATGACAATCAAACGAGAAATCAATGATAGTTTGGATGTGGTTGAGCAACACTGGCAGCGGATCATTGCGGCACGTCAACAGGTGGGGATTGCCGGCATGAACTATGATGCGGAGCTAAAGCAGTTCAAGGAAGGTTTGCGTACTATGACGGAGGTGCTAGAGATGCTGACGCGGCTTGGAGATGCTCAAATCCGCGAGATACGTGCTATTACCGATTATCAAGTAGCTTTGATTGATCTTTCCTTTGCAACAGGGACTCTATTGGGTTATAGCAACATCAGCTTTGCTGGAACGTCATCGAACCCGTAATCCTCTCGTGAGTTCATTACGGCTTTGCACTATAATAGCGTGATGAAATATATCTCTACACGCGGCCAGTCGCCCGCGCTTCCATTCTGCGATATTCTGTTAGGTGGCTTAGCGCCGGACGGCGGGTTGTATATGCCCGAAAAATACCCGCATTTCAGTGATGCTGACCTTGCACAGATGCGAGGGATGAACTACCGTGATTTGGCTTTTGCAATCCTCTCGCGTCTGATTGACGATATTCCGGCTGTGGATTTGAAGGCGATCATCGATAAGACCTATCGTGCAGAGGTGTATTGCTATGCGCGTCCGAATCAGAATCCGGAGGATATAACTCCGACGCTGAAGCTGGAAGACAACCTCTATTTGCTGTCGCTATCTAACGGGCCAACGCTGGCGTTTAAAGACATGGCGATGCAGCTGCTGGGTAACCTGTTCGAGTATGTGCTGGATAAGCGCGGCGAGACGACGAATATCCTCGGCGCAACCTCTGGTGATACAGGCTCTGCAGCGGAATATGCGATGCGCGGCAAGCATGGTGTGCGTGTGTTCATGCTTTCGCCGCACCAGAAAATGAGCCGCTTCCAGACCGCGCAGATGTTTAGCCTGCAAGACGAAAATATCTTCAATATCGCCGTGAAAGGCGTGTTCGACGATTGCCAAGACATGGTCAAAGCCGTGAGCAATGACGCGGCTTTCAAGGCCAATTACAAAATCGGCGCTGTGAACTCTATCAACTGGGGCCGCATCGTCGCGCAAGTGGTGTATTACTTCAAAGGTTATTTTGCAGTGACGCAAAATAATCAGCAAAAGGTCAGTTTTTGTGTGCCTTCGGGCAACTTCGGGAATGTCTGCGCCGGCCACATCGCCCGTATGATGGGTTTGCCCGTGGATAAGCTGGTTGTGGCAACCAATGAGAACGACGTGCTGGACGAGTTTTTCAAAACCGGTGTTTACCGCCCGCGCGGCAGTGCGCAGACCTACCATACTAGCAGTCCCTCGATGGACATCAGCAAGGCCAGCAATTTCGAGCGTTTTGTCTATGATCTGGTCGGTCAGGATGGCGCAAAAGTACGCGAGCTTTGGGGTGCGGTGGATAAAGGCAGCAGCTTCGATTTGAAAGCGCAAGGCTACTTCGACAAAGTGCCGGATTTCGGGTTCACTTCCGGTTCCAGCAATCATGCGAATCGCATGGCAACCATTCGCGACACAAAAGCCAAATATGGTGTGGTGATTGATACGCATACGGCAGATGGCCTGAAAGTCGCGCTGGATTATTTGAATCAAGACGGTCGCGATAGCAATGTGCCGATGGTGGTGCTGGAGACGGCGTTGCCAGCCAAGTTTGAGGATGCGATTGCAGAGGCGCTGGGGCACTCGCCTGAGCGGCCTGCCAGCTTGGAAGGTATTGAAAAACTGCCGCAAAGGTTTACAGTGATGGATGTCAGCGTAGACGCTATCAAAAAATTTATTACCCAGCACGTTTGACCAGACTGTATGAAACAATATCACGACTTGCTCAAACACGTTTTGGAACACGGTCATCAAAAACATGACCGGACGGGTACTGGTACGATTTCAGTATTTGGCTATCAGATGCGCTTTGATTTGAGCGCAGGTTTCCCGTTATTAACGACCAAAAAAGTCCACTTAAAGTCCATCATCCATGAGTTGTTATGGTTTCTGCAAGGCAGTACCAATATTGCCTATCTGAAAGAAAACGGTGTGACCATCTGGGATGAATGGGCGGATGAGAACGGTAACCTCGGCCCTGTCTATGGTTATCAGTGGCGTAATTGGCCCAAGCCCGACGGGTCGCATATTGACCAGATTGCGCAGGTCGTGCAGCAGATAAAAAACAACCCTGATTCACGTCGTTTGATTGTGAGCGCTTGGAATGTGGCGGATGTGGATAAAATGAAGCTGCCGCCATGCCATGCGTTCTTCCAGTTCTATGTTGCGGACGGAAAACTGAGTTGCCAGTTGTATCAGCGTAGCGCGGATATTTTTCTTGGCGTACCGTTCAACATAGCTTCTTATGCTTTATTAACGATGATGGTGGCGCAAGTTTGCGGCCTTAAACTGGGTGATTTTGTGCATACCTTGGGAGATGCACATATCTACAATAATCATATGGAACAGGTGAAAGAACAGCTTTCACGTGAATTTCGTCCATTACCTGCAATGCGCATCAATCCTGATGTAAATGATATCTTCGGTTTCAAATTTGAAGATTTCTTGCTCGAGAATTATGACCCTCATCCTGCCATCAAGGCGCCTGTTGCAGTTTAACCTAGCTAGTTAAAAAAAGCCCCGCTTTCGCGGGGCAAAAAATACTTGTGATCACAAGGGAGGGAATCACAAGAAGCACTACTAGGAGCTAGTTGGTTGTTGGTAAAGCCTCAGGCGATTTGCTGTTGCTCATTGCTGATTTGAAACTAGCATATTCATTGGCACTCAACCCACCGTCATGGTTTGTATCTACTGCGTCAAAGATAGAATAAAGATTTTTGTCTTTAGCTGCCTCTTTGGCGGAAATTTTGTCATCATGATTGCTATCCAGCATCTTGAAGTCAGGATCAGTGCTTGACTTAGCGACTTCACCAGACTTGATGTCTGCAGCTTGTATTTCTGCAGGTTTTACTTGTCCGGTCTTGGCTTCAGCAACTATGACACCGTTGCCAATAGCGTCTTTCAGCGTATTTTTGTTGTCGGCATGTGCGGTCGTACTTCCTATCAGCAAAGACAGCGTGCCTGTGGATAAGGCAAATATCAGCGCTGCTGCTAATTTATTCAAGGATAATGATTTCATCTTATAGCTCTCCAAATACATAATAAAGATGTTGCACAATGTTGATAGCGAAATGTATGCCAACATAATTTTCCATTAGAAAACAATATGTTATCAGTTGGTGAATATTTTCTGATATATGGAGAATGTCGTTAATAAACGACATAATATTAATGTTTTTTTTTAACTTGATGAAAAATAAGGATTTATTTTGTCGTGATTAAGCGACAAAAAAAGAGAGCATGTGGATGTTTATTCCAGTGGGAGTTGAAAGCTTTTTGGATCGATCTTGTGGCGTTTAAGTAGGGAATAGAATTCCGTCCGATTGCGCTTTGCAATCTTGGCGGCAAGTGCTACATTGCCTTGCGTGGTTTTGAGCAGATTGCTTAGATATTGATGCTCAAACTGCATTCTGGCAGTATCGAATGCCATCATGCTGTTGCCATCGTCGCGTAATGCACGTTGCACCAGCGCCAAAGGTATCAATGGAGCGGTTGCAAGTACCACGGTTTGCTCGATCACGTTTTGGAGCTGGCGGATGTTGCCTGGCCAGGATGCACTGATCAGCATCTCCAGGGCATCCGGTGCGAATCCTTGTACTGTTTTGCGATATTTCTTATTAAAAATATCTACGAAATGCTTCGCCAGCAAACTGATATCCTCTCGACGTTGTGATAATGGAGGAATGTTCAATGTGACGACATTGATTCGATAAAATAAATCTTCCCGGAAGCGTCCTTCACGCATCTCCTCATGTAAATCACGGTGCGTGGCAGAAATCAATCGCACATCTATGGGTACATCTTGGGTGCTACCTACCGCACGAATTAGGCGCTCTTGTAGCGCCCGTAAAACTTTTACCTGCAAACTGGCCGGCATATCTCCAATCTCATCCAGAAACAGCGTGCCGCCATGAGCACTTTGGAACAGACCTGCATGCGCTTTCACAGCGCCAGTAAATGCACCTTTTGCATGGCCGAACAATTCTGACTCCAAGAGGTTCTCAGGGATAGCGCCACAGTTTATGGCCACGAAGGGTTTAGCGGCCCGTGCGCTTGCAGTGTGGATGGCGCGTGCCAGCAGTTCTTTGCCTGAGCCACTTTCGCCTTGTATGAACACGCTGGCGTCTGTCATGGCGACCAATTTAGCTTGCCTAAGCATGTTCTCCATCTCTGTGCTGCGTGTCAGTATTTGGGAGCGCCAGGTGTCGTCTTGTGAAGGCTGGTTTTGTGTGGCGCCGCTTAAGCGTAGCGCACTAGCTACTTGCTGCAGCAAGTGTTGGCTTTCAAAAGGTTTTGTCAAAAAACCAAAAGCACCTTGCTGCGTTGCTTTTACTGCATCTGGGATAGAGCCATGCGCAGTAAGCATGATGACAGGCATTGTCACATGCTTACGGCGGATCGCTTCTAAAAGTGCCATGCCGTCCATGTCAGGCATTCGCAAGTCGCTCAATACAAGTGCTGGTTGTTGCTGTTCGATGACGTTAAGTGCCTCCAGACCGTTATGAGCAGTCAAAGTTTGATAACCTGCCGCATTCAGACGCATGCAGATGAGTTTCTGAATGTCAGCGTCATCATCCACAACCAGTATCGTGTGAAGGGTCTGATTTGCTGCGTATAGTGCTTGATTTTCTATATTCATTTAAGGGTTTGCCGGCGATATCACATCCCTGTCGCCCATGGTTTTCTCAATTTTTTTCAACGCATCCAGCTTTTGCTCCAAGGCTTCGTATTTTTGTTGGAGCTGCTCATTTTTTTGTTGCAAAGCATCGATTCTTTGCTGCTGGGCTTTGTTATCGGATTTGACCTTGATTAGCCTATTTGCATCAGTCATGAACTCAAAAAGCAAATTAACCAAGGCCGTATCAGTTGGTTCCAGATTGTTGGCTTGAATGATTTCCTGCAGCAGTGATTGAGATTTTACCGTGTCCCTGATTCTGCTGGAGGGGAGACCTAACAGCATTGCCAATTTGATTTGCCGTAACTGGTTTTGTCTGGTATCGGCAATAGGCTTATTTAATTCAGCTAACATGGCCTTGTGAGCATCGGCGTTGGTGTCAGATATTGTTTCATAAAAGGCAAGCAGTTCGGGGGTGTGCTGTGTCTGTGACAGGCTGAACCCGCGCAACCCAGGGGAGGTGCTTTTATGCGCGGGGGAGTGTGTGCATGCGGCCAGCAGAACCAGTAAAAGCCCAGCGAAAGCCCGATAGAAAATCATTTTCGAATTACCTCGTTTTTTATGGGTAATTTAACCACAAAAGTCGCACCTTGGTGATTGGTTTGTGTTTCAAGCTGAATGCTTCCTCCATGGGCTTCAGCCAGATTCTTGCAGATAGCCAAGCCAAGGCCGCTACCTTCTACCAAGCTTTGCTTGGCCTCGCTACTACTGTAGAAGGGGCTGAACAATCTGTTTTGGTCATATAAGCTTATACCATGACCAGAATCAGCTACGCTGAACACGTAGTTTTTTCCTAGTAGCTGAGCGTTAATAGCAATATTTCCAAAGTCGGGTGTAAATTTGATCGCATTAGAGATAAGGTTGTCCAGAATCATTTGAACCTTTTCTTTGTCTACCTCCCATAATTCATCCGTAATATCAGTTTGAATATGCAGGGATTTCTTTTGAATGCTCAGACTGTGGTCTTGCAAAGTCTGCTGTATTAGCGGGCGCATATACACTGATTCAATATTCAAGGGTGTGACAAGAGTTTCTAGCTTAGTGTAATTTAGCAGGTTCTCTATCATTTTCTGCAGTTTTTGACTGTTGTCACGCAAGATCTTTGCGATTTCATTTTGTTGTGGACTTAAAGGCCCACCAATACCGTCATGTAGCAACTCTGCTCCTTCTCGAATTGCGGTTAGAGGTGTTTTGAGTTCATGCGAGACATGACGCAGGAATTGCTGTTTTTGCTGGTCAACTTCAAGTAATGTCTTGCGTAGCCAATCAAGCCGCTGGCCTAGCTTGCTGAGGTCTCCCGGGCCATCAATTCGAATAGGTTTGTCGTAGTAACCTTGGCCGATTCTCTCCAAAGCTTCATCCATATGACTGATGGGCCTGGCCAGCATAACAGTGATAAATGCGGCACATATAAGTGCCAGTGGAGCTAAAATCAGGCTTTGCAACAGTAAACGCTTTTGAGTTTGAGCGGCTTTTTGCTTAAGCGCAGCGCTGTCTGCATCAATCTGCGCATTCACATCCTGCATGATTTTTGCCGCCAAATCATTGAGATCGGCAAATCGTTCGGAGATTTCTGGTGCTGATGGATGCTCTATGGTGGGTTGTGTTGTCCAACGATTAGTTTCTGTTAGTGTCTTGTTGAAGATAGCAAGGTGTTTTGACTGTAAAGGAGTTAAATTAAGCAGTTGCTTTAATGAAGCGCTTGTTTGATCAGAGGCTTTTTGGTAGTTTTGCATCAAGCCAACCTCTTGTAGGACCTGATATTGCAATAAACTGCGTTCCATGACAATTAATTGTGCCTGCAACGTGCGAGTCGCACGGGTGGCGACAACGGCATTGTCAACTGTCTCTTGTCCTTGTCTGGCTATCCTGTCAAAAGCGATATTGGCATTAATAAAGGCTAGCAACAAGGGCAGCACTGCCACAGCAAAACCGACGAGTAGTAACTTTAGAAACGATTTTGGATAGCGCCAGCGCAACATGGAAGCATTCTAAAAAGAAACCATACAAACATCTAGTATAATCTGCGTATGACTCATCTCAGTATTATCGTGGCTTATGCCAAAAATCGCGTCATTGGTCTCAACAATACGCTGCCTTGGTATCTACCAGAAGATTTAAAGCGTTTTAAGATGTTGACTATGGGACACCATATCATCATGGGGCGCAAAACCTACGATTCACTAGGGCGGCTTCTACCTGGACGTACAACCGTGATAGTGACGCGCAATCCTGATTTCAAAGTGGAGGGGGCTATTGTGGTGGATAGCCTTGAATCTGCGTTAAACGCTTGCGATGGAGATGATGAGGCGTTTTTGATTGGTGGTGCAGAGCTATATCACGCGGGGCTAGGTCTTGCAGACAAGTTGTATGTTACTGAGATTGATGCTCAGTTTGAAGGGGATGCTTATTTCCCGCCTGTCGAACCCTCTATGTGGCACGAACTTAGCCGCGAAGCACAACGCAGCGAAATGGGTATCCACTTTCACTACGTTGTTTTTGGGCGGAGATGAGTTGTTAGATAGTGTTCTTGCCAGTGTAGCTATTTATGTCATTACTTAGGTGATGTTTCTTTGATTTTCGATATCGCCACGAATACTAAGCCAACCATGGTGATGGCAGCAGCAGCAATGACAATGATGCTTAGCAAACCATAATCGGTACCGAATAAATCACTTAACAATTTCATGAGCTTCTCCTTTTAAAGACACATCATCAACTGTTAAAGTCTGCACTTAAAACACCAGCATCGCTTTGATTTAACTCAAATCCTCTTAGTTAAACTTCAGTACGTACACAATCGACATAATAGGTCGATTTCCCATCTACAACCCCTTTGACCAAGCCATGTACATCAGTCTCGAAGCCTGGGAAGCGCTCGTTGAATTCACGTGCGAATCTGAGGTAGTTTACGATCACCTTGTTGAAACGCTCACCCGGAATCAGCAACGGAATGCCTGGCGGATAAGGAGTCAACAATACAGCTGTGATGCGGCCTTCAAGCTCATCAATCGCGACACGGTCAATCTCGCGGTGCGCCATTTTCGCAAATGCATCTGTCGGTTTCATCGCAGGTACCATATCTGACAGATACATTTCAGTCGTCAAGCGTGCAACATCGTTGGCTTTGTAAACAGCGTGAATCTGTGCGCACAAATCTTTAAGGCCCACGCGTTCATAGCGAGGATGTTTCTGCACGAACTCTGGAAGCACTTTCCATAACGGTTGATTTTTATCATAGTCGTCCTTGAACTGTTGCAAGGCAGCTACCATGGTATTCCAGCGGCCTTTGGTAATGCCGATGGTGAACATGATGAAGAATGAATACAAGCCTGTCTTCTCGACGATTACCCCATGTTCAGCAAGGTATTTGGTTACAATCGCGGCGGGGATACCGTTTTCATCGGAAAAGTCGCCATGAATATCCAATCCTGGGGTGATAATGGTGGCTTTGATTGGGTCCAACATATTGAAACCCTCTGCCAAGTTACCAAAACCATGCCAGGACTCGTTGGCTTTGAGCATCCATGCATCGCGCTCTTCTAAACCTTCTTCAGATAGATCGTTAGGCCCCCACACTTTGAACCACCAGTCCGCACCCCATTCTTCATCTACCTTGCGCATGGCGCGACGGAAATCCAGAGCTTCGGTGAGTGATTCTTCCACCAGAGCTGTGCCGCCAGGGGCTTCCATCATCGCGGCGGCTACATCGCAACTGGCAATAATCGAGTACTGCGGGCTGGTGGATGTATGCATCAGATAAGCCTCGTTAAATACATCACGGTCGAGGCGGTTCTCCTGAGCGTCTTGTACGAGGATTTGGGATGCCTGACTTAAGCCTGCTAGTAGTTTGTGTGTTGATTGTGTGGAAAAGACCATGCTTTCCTTGCAACGCGGACGGTCTGCACCGATGGCATGATAATCACCATAAAAGTCATGGAATGTTGCATGCGGGAGCCAAGCCTCGTCGAAATGCAGCGTATCTATCTTGCCGTCCAGCATATCCTTGATTTCTTCCACGTTGTATAGCACACCATCGTACGTGGATTGCGTAATGGTCAAGACACGCGGTTTTGCATTTTTGTCATTGGCAAAAGGGTTGCGCTCGATTTTCTTCTTGATGTTTTCCCAAGCGAATTCACTTTTCGGAATTGGGCCGATGATGCCGAAATGGTTGCGGGTTGGCATCAGGAATACTGGAATTGCACCAGTCATGATAATGGAATGCAATACAGATTTATGACAGTTGCGGTCAACAACTACAACATCGCCTGGGGCGACCGTAGAGTTCCAGACGATTTTGTTTGAGGTGGATGTGCCATTCGTGACAAAATAAAGATGGTCACAATTGTAAATGCGAGCAGCATTGCGCTCCGATGCCGCGACAGGACCAGTATGGTCCAGCAATTGACCTAACTCATCCACCGCGTTACAAACGTCGGCGCGTAGCATGTTCTCGCCAAAAAATTGGTGGAACATCTGACCAACCGGTGATTTAAGGAAAGCGACACCGCCTGAGTGGCCCGGACAATGCCAGGAATAGGAGCCATCCGCCGCATAGTGAGTAAGTGCTTTGAAAAAGGGTGGGGGCAGACTATCCATGTAGGCTCTGGCTTCACGGATGATCAGTCTGGCTACGAATTCCGGAGTGTCTTCATTCATGTGAATGAAGCCATGCAGCTCGCGCAGCACATCATTAGGGATGTGCCGGCTAGTGCGGGTCTCGCCATGCAGGAAGATAGGGATTTCCTCATTACGATAACGGATTTCATTGACGAACTGGCGCAACTGTTCGATTGCTTCGGGTTTCTCTTCAACGATATCTTCATCGTCGATTGAAAGGATGAAGGCGGAAGCACGACTCTGCTGCTGTGCGAAGCTGGATAGATCGCCATAGCTGGTGACGCCTAACACCTCGACTCCTTCATCTTCGATGGCTTTCGCGAGTGCGCGGATGCCAAGGCCGGAGGAATTCTCGGAGCGGAAGTCTTCGTCAATGATGACAACGGGGAACCGAAATTTCATTGAAATTCCTTATTAAATTTTGGGTAGAGTAACGCCAACCTGACCTTGGTATTTGCCACCTCGGTCTTTGTAGCTGGTTTCGCAAACATCATCTTCATCGGCTTCAAAAAACAGCACCTGGGCGCAGCCCTCGTTAGCATAAATTTTTGCTGGCAATGGTGTCGTGTTGCTGAACTCCAGGGTTACATAACCCTCCCATTCTGGCTCGAATGGCGTGACATTAACGATGATGCCACAGCGTGCATAGGTGCTTTTGCCCAAACACACAGTCAGCACGTTGCGTGGGATACGGAAATATTCTACGGTTCTAGCCAACGCAAATGAGTTCGGAGGAATGATGCAGTAATCCGCATTCACTTCAACAAATGAATTGGGGTCAAAGTTTTTAGGATCTACAATCGTAGAGTTCAGGTTGGTGAACAGCTTGAACTCGCGTGAGCAGCGAATATCGTAACCGTAACTGGAAGTGCCATATGAAACTAGGCGTTGCCCAGCCTCGTTCACTTTGACCTGATTCGGCTCGAATGGCTCGATCATGCCATGCTCTTCAGCCATGCGGCGTATCCATCTGTCTGATTTAATACTCATCGTCTACCTTAGATTTTGACCTAATATTCAAGATAAAAAAGCGGAGCCGAAACCCCGCTTTTACAAAACGCAAATAATAGCAACAAATGATGATTTGTTTGCAATTTTTTTCAGTTTAGTGCTTGTCACCGCCCAGTTCAATCGAGTAACGCCAGAATTGATCCTTGCTCTCAAAAATCACACTGGATTCTTCAGGGTCACGGTTACCTGCGCGGTATTGATGCACAGGACCTTTGTCTTCTGCCCATGCTTTCACGATAGGGTCGACCAGCTTCCATTGCGCTTCAACTTCGTCAATGTGCAGGAACAATGAATTGTCGCCTTCCATTAAGTTGAGCAATAGTGTTTCGTAGGAATCTACCGTGTCATCACCCTGTTGGCGCTGTGGTCCGTCGATGCTCAATGTGCGTGTCTGGATGTCCAGCCCTGGTACTTTGGATTCGATCTCAAGCTTGATACATTCGCGTGGCTGAATATTGATGATTAGCCAGTTCTGATGTTGGCCTTCAGCTAACATCATTGGTGCCTTTTTGAAACGGATGGAGATAGCTGTGTTGCCTTCATGCATGCGCTTCGCAGTACGCACATAGAATGGCACGCCTTTCCAACGAGGGTTGTCGATGAACAGCTTTACTGCTGCATAGGTTTCGGTATTGCTTGATTCGATACCATCCCGTTTCAGCTCTTCTAGATAGCCATGTACGTTCTCGCCATGCCCGTCTGCGATACAGACCCGGCCAGCTGCATATTGTGCACGGAATGCCTGTTTATTGATGTTTTGTACATCAATCGGACGGATGGATTGCAGTAGCTTGATCTTTTCTGCGCGGATGCTGCTGGGTGACAGGTCTTTTGGTTTTTCCATGGCAACCATCGCCAAGGTTTGCAGCAAATGGCTTTGGAACATGTCGCGCAATGCACCTGTGGCGTCATAGAAAGTGGTGCGGTCACCAACGCCTAGAATCTCGTTGTTAGTGATCTGCACGTGGTCCACATACTCGTGGTTCCATACCGGGTCGAAAATCGTATTGGTGAAGCGCGTAAGCATCGCGTTGTTGATGGCAGATTTGCCCAGGTAATGATCGATGCGGTAGATTTGGTGCTCTTTTAAGTGCTTGGTCAAGCGCGCCTGTAAATCTTGTGCGCTTGGCAAATCAGTTCCAAAAGGTTTTTCAATCAATACGCGACGCCAGTATTTGCTTTCATCCAGCAAGCCAACACCAGAAAGTTGTTCTACGACAGGCGCGAAATCGGTAGGTCGCACGGAAAGGAAATACGCCAGATTCTGCGGGAATACGCTTGCATTGGATAACGTTGCCGCCATCTTCTTGAACGCGTCCGGATCGCTTGGCGGGTTGGCATGGTAATGGTTACGGGCCAAAAAGCTCTCGAACGCGGCCTGATCGTAGCCGTTCTTGAATTTGGCATCCATCATCCCTTTGATTTCTGCCAGCCATTGCTCGCGGGTTAATTCTCCCCGACCAACGGACAGGATGGCCATTTTTTCCGGTAAACGGCCAAGTGTATGCAGACGGAACAAGCCTGGCATCAGTTTGATGCGCGACAGGTTGCCGCTGGCACCAAACAGTACAAGGGTACATGGATCAATTTTCTTCGACATTTTTAGCCCCAATAAATTTTATTTGCTAGTTTTTACCATATGCCCGCCAAACGCATTACGCATCACGGAAAGCAGTTTGTAGCTGTAGCCATCTTCTTCCTGGCTGGCAAAGCGCATTTGCAGTGCCAGGCTCAGCACTGGCGCGGCAACGCCTTGCTCAACAGCTTCAACAACAGTCCAGCGGCCTTCACCAGAATCCGCCACGTAAGGTGCTACGCCATCCAGTGTCTGGTCATGCTTGAGGGATTCAGCAGTCAAGTCGAGCAGCCAACTGCGTACGACGGAGCCATGGCGCCATAGTTCGGTGATTTGGGCAAGGTCCAGGTTAAATTCTTCCTTACCTTTCAGGAGGTCCAAGCCTTCAGCCATCGCCTGCATCATGCCGTACTCGATACCGTTATGTATCATTTTCGTGAAGTGGCCGCTACCGATAGGGCCCACGTGTGCCCAGCCGCGGTGCGGGGCTGGTGCAAGGGCTTTCAGGGCGGGAGTGACGGCCTCTGCCACATCTTTCTCTGCACCCACCATCAGGCAGTAGCCATTATCCAGTCCCCATACCCCGCCGGATGTCCCGCAGTCCATGAAGCCGATGCCGTGCTCGGCCAGCATCCTGCCGCGACGTTGGCTGTGTTTGTAGTTGCTGTTCCCGCCATCGATGATGATGTCGCCCTTGTTGAGCATCGGGATGAGGTCAACAATCTGTTTTTCGGTGATTTCACCAGCTGGCAGCATCATCCAGACGATTTTCTGGCCTTCCAGCTTGCTCACTGCATCTTGTACGGAGCTGGCAGGAATCATGCCTTCTTCTTTGGCTAGTCTGTTTACTGTATCGGAGTTGAAATCGAAGCCAACGACTTCGATTTTGTGGCGGAGCATGCGTGCGGTCATGTTGCCGCCCATTTTGCCCAAGCCGATCATTGCGAGTTTCATGGTTTTTCCTATGGTGTGAGGAGTTAAGAAGCACCGTCTTTTGAACGGCTGCACTCAAATATTCAATTATCGATAATTCACACAAGAATTATCTTTTTGAGTTAGGTATAATTATAACAAATGCAGCGAGTTCACTTAAAGCTGCTTTTTTCTTTTTTTGGCCCTAATTTGCAGTGCAGTTCGTAATTTTCAGGATTTCTCAGGTTTGCTCATGACGCAGAATTTGTCTCAAAGCCAAACACGTTGGCATGTTTTCCAATCTCAGCACGACATCAATCACGCAGCGGTAGACCGTATCTTGCATGCGGCCGATAAAGCGATCAAGAAACGCGGGAGTTTCCTGATTGTGCTTGCTGGTGGGAGCACGCCGAAAAGTGTCTACCAGCTTTTAAGCAAAGCCAAGGCTGACTGGGCCAACTGGCACGTCTATCACAACGATGATCGTTGCCTGCCGGTAGATCATGTCGAGCGCAACAGCAAAATGGCACGTGATGCCTGGCTTAGCCATGTAGACATCCCGGAAGACCAGATTCATGATATTCCGGCTGAACTCGGTAATGTTGCTGGCGCCAAGGCTTATGCCGAAACGCTAAAAGGCGTGCGCAGTTTCGACTTGGTGATTCTGGGGCTGGGCGAGGATGGTCATACCGCCAGCTTGTTCCCTGGGCAAGAGGTGGATAACAGCGCGGACGCTGTGCCTGTGTTCAATGCGCCGAAACCGCCTGCAAACCGCATTACCATTAGCGAGAAGCGCCTCAATAATACGCACGAGGTGATGTTCTTGGTAACGGGTGCTGGCAAGCAAGAAGCCGTGGATAACTGGCGCAAAGGGGCAAAAATTCCTGCCACGCTGATTCACGGCAAGAACGGGGCGGATGTGTATTGCTTTGGCGTAGAGTTGCGCTAAATTTTCATTAGTCTGAAATGTGCCCTGGAAGCCAATCAGGATGAGGCTTCCAGGGCATTTGTTTTTATAATGAAGTTTCTGAGTGATTTTTATGTGTTTTGAATCACGATATTCGGGAACTTGGCGCTATGGTCAAGTGCTGCGATAGCGATTTTGCTCGCAGCTTTGCGCGCTATTTCTTTATAGATGCCCGCCACTTTTGAATTGGGCTCGGCGACCACTGTCGGTTTGCCGCTATCTGCCTGCATGCGGATGTGGATATCCAGCGGCAAACTTCCCAGCACATCGACGCCATAATCCTTCGCCATCAGCTCGCCTCCACCTTCGCCAAAGATATGTTCTTCATGGCCGCATTTCGAACATATATGCGTACTCATATTCTCAACGATGCCCAAGATTGGAATGCCGACTTTCTCAAACATCTTCAACCCCTTGCGCGCATCCAGCAAGGCAATGTCCTGCGGTGTGGTGACGATGATGGCGCCGGTAACAGGAATTTTTTGTGCCAATGTCAGCTGGATATCACCAGTGCCGGGAGGCAAATCAATCACCAGATAATCTAGATCTTTCCAATTAGTGTCGCGTAAAAGCTGTTCCAGCGCACCGGTGACCATCGGGCCGCGCCACACCATGGGGGTGTCAGTATCGACCAAAAATCCGATACTCATGGCCTGTATGCCGTGTGCTTGCATGGGTTCCATGGATTTGCCGTCCAGACTGTCCGGGCGCCCGCTGATGCCAAGCATCTGTGGCTGGCTTGGGCCATAGATGTCCGCATCCAGCAAGCCTACAGTCGCACCTTCTGCTGCCAGTGCAAGAGCAAGGTTTACTGAAGTAGTGGATTTGCCGACGCCACCTTTACCAGAAGCTACGGCGATGATATTTTTGACATTTTTCAATAGTCCGACATTCTGCTGTACTTTGTGCGCGACGATACGGCTGCCAATATTCACGGTAATCTGACCGATGTTTTCGATGTTGCGCAGTGATTCTGTGATTAATTGTTTCAGTGTCTCCAACTGGCTAAGAGCAGGGTAGCCCAGAACGACATCCAGACTGACGTCGTTACCATTGATTTGTACGTTCTTGACACACTTGCCGGAGACGAAGTCTTTGCCAGTGTTAGGGTCGACACATAATTTCAGGTTACTTTGGATCAATAGTTCGGTGATGGTCATACAGGATTCCAGATAATTCTTGAGTAAATAATTAAGGTATTTTATCGTATTCTTCAAATAATCGTTATGGTGACATAACGAAAAAGCCCGATCATGTCATCGGGCACTCATAAGGCAGGTTAAAAAAAAATCATTTATATACGTTTTTTGCAGTGACTGGATCCAGCCAGCTTTTTACTTTTCTGTCATCCTTGATCCAGTAAACTTCCCAGACGCCATCTTCAAATTCTATCTCGGTGATCTGGTAGTGATGTTCCTCGAAGGTTTTGACGATTTCCGCGAGTGGTCTAGCGTTATCCGGAGGTAGCGCATCATCGGATTTTTCGGTTTTGCGTTTGATCTCTGTTCCGGTTTTTGCATCGAATTTGATGTCGACGCAAGATGTAGCAGTGCATGCTTCAATTTCCCATCGGCCTTTCTCGTACTCGGCTTCCGAGACGACACCTATGTTCTCTGCTGCTACTTTTTCAACTAGTCCAGACAATAATACGCTTTCTTCTTTCTGTGCCTCGCCAGTTCTGGCATTGCTGTGCAAAGACAAACCGACTAGACCTGATAGAAATACGCCTATCAACGTTTTGGTATGGTTTTTCATTAGGATTCTCCTCTCTACTATTAATTTTTCTCATTAATATGAGCGTTTTTCTCAAGATTAGTTTGCGCCAGATTAAGCTTTTCGCTTAACTGTTAGAGTAGGGGGCAATCACACAATCATGATAACCCTGCGAGGATAGTCAGCATTTGCTAGAATAACGGTTCAACCAACATGATATGACAGATATGGCAACATCCAATCAAGCTCGCAAAATTCTGGTTACTTCCGCATTACCTTACGCGAATGGCAGCATCCATCTGGGCCATCTGGTAGAGTACATTCAAACCGATATATGGGTGCGTTTCCAGAAGATGCAGGGCCATACCGTACACTATGTGTGCGCGGACGATACCCATGGCACGCCCATCATGCTGCGTGCGGAGAAAGAGGGTATCACGCCAGAAGCTTTGATTGATGCGGTACACAAGGAACACTCTACCGATTTTAAAGAGTTTTTGGTCGAGTTCGATAATTATCACTCTACCAATTCCAGCGAGAATAAAGAGCTTGCACAAACCATATATAAGGCGTTGAAAGCGAATGGAAAAATCGCCAGCAAGACAATCGAGCAATACTTCGATCCGGTCAAGAACATGTTCCTGCCGGACCGTTTCATCAAAGGTGAGTGTCCAAAGTGTCATGCCAAAGACCAGTATGGCGATAGCTGCGAGGTATGCGGTGCGACCTATAGTCCGACTGAGCTGATCAATCCGTTCTCAGCCGTTTCCGGCACGACACCAGTGCGTAAGGAAACGGAGCATTATTTCTTCAAACTGAGCGAATGCAGCGATTTCCTGCGTGAGTGGACACGAAGCGGCACACTGCAAGCCGAAGCAGCCAACAAGATGACAGAATGGCTGGGCGAAGCGGGTGAGAACAAGCTTTCCGATTGGGACATCTCACGCGATGCGCCATATTTCGGCTTTGAGATCCCTGATGCGCCCGGCAAGTATTTCTATGTGTGGCTGGACGCACCGATTGGCTACATGGCCAGCTTTAAGAATCTGTGTGCCAAGCAAGGCATGGATTTTGACGAATACTGGGCGAAAGATAGCAAGACCGAGCTGTATCACTTCATCGGTAAGGATATCCTGTATTTCCATGCACTGTTCTGGCCAGCGACACTGGAATACAGCGGCTACCGCAAGCCGACACAGATCTTTGCGCATGGTTTCTTGACAGTAAATGGCGAGAAAATGTCCAAATCACGCGGCACTTTTATCACCGCGCGCAGTTATCTGCAGCATGTAAGGAATCCGGAGTATCTGCGCTATTACTATGCGGCCAAACTCAACGGCACGATGGAAGACATCGACCTGAACCTGGAAGACTTTATCGCACGCGTGAACAGTGATTTGGTAGGTAAGTATGTAAATATTGCTAGCCGCACGGCTGGTTTTATTGCTAAACGCTTTAACAATGCTGTGCTGCATGCCAGCAACCATGCGGTCCTTGAGGAGATGCGTACAGCAGCACGTACAATTGAAGAAGCCTATGCGAATCGTGATTTCGCGCGTGCTCTGCGTGAGATCATGAAACAAACCGATGCGGCCAATGGCTTTGTCGCGGATGCAGCACCATGGGTGATCGCAAAGGACACGAGCCGGGATGCTGAATTGCATCAGGTATGCTCGGATGCTTTGGAAATGTTTAGGTTGCTGACGGTTTATCTGAAGCCGGTTTTACCCAAGATGGCTTGTGAAGTTGAATCGTTCCTGAATATAAAACCATTGGTCTGGGAGGCAGTATCCATGGGGCTTCCGAGGCAGCATGTCATCAATGAATATGCGCATCTGATCACACGAATCGAATCCAAACAAATCGAAGCGATGGTAGAGGCTAACAAAGAAAGTCTGCAAGCTACACAGCCGGTAACGCATTCTCAAGCGCATCACGCGCAGGTACAACAGCCTACAGCGGCTGATACAACAATTGAACATATCAGCATCGATGACTTTACCAAGGTGGATCTGCGTATAGCTAAGATTGTTAGTGCGGAACACGTAGATGGTGCAGAGAAATTATTGAAGCTCACGCTGGACATTGGTGAAGAGAAACCAAGGCAGGTATTTGCCGGAATCAAATCGGCATATGATCCAGCGACATTAGTGGGAAGATTAACCGTGATGGTGGCGAACTTGGCACCACGCAAAATGAAATTTGGATTGAGCGAAGGAATGGTGCTGGCTGCCAGCGATGAGCAGGGCGGACCATTTATTCTTTCACCAGACAATGGCGCGCGGCCAGGCATGCGCGTCAAGTAATAATAAAGCTAGGCAACAAGGGCAACTTCATAGTAAGGAAATTTATAGTGAATTTAAGATATACAATCGCAGCAGTTTTGCTGACATTAACTAGCCAGACGATGGCTGCAGACAGCACAGCCAAGACGGCCGTCGGTGGCGGTGTTGGCGCAGCAGCGGGCACAGCTATTGGTGGTGCGCTGGGTGGTCAAACCGGCGAGATTATCGGTGGTGCTGTAGGCGGCGGTGTTGGCGGAGCTGTGACTACAAAAGGCCAAGGCCAGACAGGCGCAGTTGTAGGTGGCGCTGTAGGTGGTGCAGGCGGTGCAATCGTAGGGCGCAGTGTTTCAGGTAGCGGTACTGGAGCTATTGTAGGCGCAGGTTTGGGTGGTGCTGGCGGTGCTGCAGCTGGTAAAGCCATCGGCGAAACAGCATATGACAACAAGCACACCCAACATAAACGCCGGCATGGTAAGAATCACCACCATAAGCATCACAAACATGGCAAACATCATGATGACGACCACCATGACTATGGTCGCCGTGGTCACGATGACTAGTTGAATAGGATATAAAAAAGCCCGCGAAAGCGGGCTTTTTTATTGAGACGAGATTACTCGGCTTTTTTATCAGCTTTGTCTTTTTTGGTCTTGGTTTCTTTTTTAGTTTTAGTTACTTTATCTTCTTTATCGGCTTTGTCTTTTTTAGCCTTGGTTTCTTTGCTGTCCTTGTCAGATTTTTTCTCTGATTTGGCTTTATCAGCTTTATCCTCTTTTTTAGCTTTGGTCTCTTTAGCTGTTTTTTCTTCTTTTACTTCTTTTTTAGATTTTGTTTCTTTCTTTTCTTTTTCTGCTTTCACCTCTTTGCTGTCAGCAATCTTACCAGTATCAGCTGCTTTTTCTGTGCCGACGGATTTCGTTTTGGTTTCTTTTTCTTTTGCTGCTTTCACATCTTTGCTATCGGCTGTATTGCCTTTAGAAGCTGCCTTTTCGGTACCCACGGATTTGGCCTTTTCTTCTTTCTTGTCAGGCACGACTACGGTTGTGCGGCCGGAAACTGAAACGTCTTTTCGCACGTTCTGCAGTGTTACAGGACCTACACCTTCTACTTTTTCAAGCTCATCCACTGATTTAAACCCACCGTTTTTTTTGCGGTAGTCAATGATTGCTTGCGCTTTGACAGGGCCGATGCCTTCTAGCGATTCCAGTTCTTCTTGAGTGGCGGTGTTGATGTTCACGGCTGCGAAAGCTGGTAAGCTAAATGCCATGGAAGCAAGCAGTGCGACGATGAGTTTTTTCATGTTTCCCCCTAGATAGTGTGTTGAAAAAAATATTAAAACGTCATTCTAGCCATTTTGGTTGACTGTGGCCTGAATTTCTTGATGTATGGCTTGTAATGCCAGCAATGGATTCTCTGCTAGCGTGATAGGGCGACCTATCACCAGATAATCTGCGCCCATCTGTAAGGCTTTGGCAGGCGTCATCACACGGCTCTGATCATCAAGGCTTGCGCTGGCTGGCCTGATCCCTGGCGTGACGGTAACAAATTGCTTGGAAATGGCCTCTTTGATACTGCTTGCTTCATGTGCGGAGCATACTACCCCATCTAGTCCTGCTTGGTGTGCTAAGCTGGCTAAATCTAACGCGTGCTGTTGTAGCGGCGTATGTATGCCGATTTCTGTCAGGTTTTCTTGAGTCATGCTAGTCAGCACGGTCACTGCAATCAGCAATGGCTTGTGCCCACTTTTGTCCACGCCTTCTCGCGCTGCCTGCATCATGGCCTTGCCGCCACTGGCATGCACATTCAGCATCCAGACACCTAATCTGGATGCTGCTTCGCATGCTTTGCCGACAGTGTTGGGGATGTCGTGGAATTTCAAATCCAGAAAGACCTCAAAGCGGCGTGCTTGCAATTGTTCTACCAAATGTGGGCCCGCAGCGGTGAAAAGCTCTTTGCCGACTTTTAGCTTGCAAATGGCGGGATCCAATTGTTCGGTTAGCTTTAATGCAGCTTTGGGGTCGGCGTAATCTAGGGCAACAACGATATTTGAATGCATTATTTTTGCTTTACTGTCATTTCACGGGTGAGTGCCTCGCTCGGCTCGGCTGGTAGTGACTCCCAGGCATTGCATGCAGGGCATTGCCAATGATATTGTTTGGCCCTGAATCCGCACTGGTTGCAATGATATGCTGCACGGTTGCCGATAGCATTGCGCACGGTCTGCTGCATCAATTGGATATCTGGTACTTGTGCTTTTTCGTCCATGGCGCGGGCTTGCAGCAACTGGTCCAGTGTCTGTAGACTGGGTTTGCGTATCAGTTCGTTGCGTGCTAGTTTCGCAGCGCTATCCGGGCCATTTTCGGCTAATGTCGCTTCGTAAAGAACGCTAATCAGCGAAGATAATTGGTAGGTTTGGACATAATGATTGAGTAACGCTAAACCTTCGGGCAGTTTTTTAAGTGCCGTGTAGCCCTTCAGTAATTTGTTTGCGACAAGCCCCAGATACTCTGGCTGCTGGAACTCGATATGCTTCCAGTAACCAATAGCTGCTTGATACTTGCCCAGCTCAGCTTCCAAGTCGCCCAGTAATACATTTGCGCGCACACAATCCTTATTGGCATCCAGGGCGGCCTCAAGTTCTTTACGAGCTTCGTCATGCTTTTGTGCGATCAGGCAGCTCATAGCGATTTCGCAATGATATTGAGCGATTTCCTTACGGAAAGGTATTCCGGAAAGGCGTTCCAGTTCAGTAGCGGTTTTAATGGCTTGCGTCCATTCTCGCTCGCGTACGTAAATTTCCAGTAGCGCGTTCAGGGCGGGTTGGCGGTAGCGGGTATCGTTTAATGACTTGAATAGTTCCTCCGCACGATCAAACAGGCCGGCTTTTAAATAGTCTTGTGCCAATTCAGCTTTGACTGCTTCTTTTTGATTGGATGTCAGTTCTTTTTTTTCAAGCAGGTTGAGATGCAAATTGATTGCACGGTCGGTTTCCCCAGTTCTGCGAAACAGGCTGCCTAAGGCAAAATGCAGTTCCAGAGATTCAGTATTGGCGTGAATAGCTTCAGTAAAAGCTTCTACAGCTTTGTCTTGTTGATTGCTGATTAAAAAGTTCAGACCTTTGAAGTAGGCTGCGGGTAGAGTGGTGGATTCAGCCAGCAATTGTTTGATGTCCACGCGGGCGGCTATCCAACCTAGCGTAAAAAAAAGCGGCAGTATCAGTAACCACCAAAATTCGAATTCAACTGACATTGAGCATGTGTATATAAACGTTAGTTGTATTCTACCTAAGCAAATGCTGGCTGGCTAATGATAATGTCGCTTGGCATGGAAAGGGCGAAAAAAAACGGTGCAAGTATGCACCGTTTTTAAGTTTGATTAATGAACATTAGTCCGGAGTATCAACCCTGTCTCTTAGTTCTTTACCTGCTTTGAAATGAGGTACATGCTTGGCAGGCACTTGCACTTTACTGCCGGTTTTAGGGTTGCGTCCCAGGCGAGGGGGGCGATAGTTCAAGCTGAAGCTACCAAATCCCCTAATTTCGATGCGCTCGCCGGTAGCTAGGTTGTCTGTCATTGCGTCCAAAATCGCTTTGACGGACAGTTCGGCATCTTTAACAACCAGTTGCGGAAAACGCTCCGCCAACAGATTAACCAACTCCGATTTTGTCATATCTGGTACCTAGTATTTATCGTTATAGTGAGAGGTTTACTTCTTGGTGTCCAGTTTTGCTTTCAACAAAGCGCCCAAGTTGGTTGTGCCGGCAGATGCAGCGTCAACAACATCCTCAGCTTTGGTTTTTGCTGCTTTGGCTTTTCCAGGTTTCGCAGCTTTCTCTTCGGAAGAAGAAGCACCGCTTGGGTCTTCGCTCAATTGCTTAACGCCCAAGGAAATGCGCTCTTTTTCCACATCGATAGCCAAGATAACAGCTTCAAGCTCATCACCTTTCTTGAAGTTGCGAATCGCTTCTTCGCCAGATTGTGTCCATGACAAATCAGATAAGTGGACCAAGCCGTCAATGCCGCCTGGTAGGCCAATAAACACACCAAAGTCAGTAATGGATTTGATTTGGCCAGACACTTTGTCGCCTTTGGCGTGTGTGGCTGCAAAATCATCCCATGGGTTTGGTTTGCACTGTTTCATACCCAAGGACAGGCGGCGACGGTCTTCGTCGATTTCCAGGATCATGACTTCTACTTCGTCACCCAATTGAGCGATTTTGCCTGGGTGGATGTTTTTGTTGGTCCAGTCCATTTCGGATACGTGTACCAGACCTTCAATGCCTGGCTCCACTTCCACGAACGCACCGTAGTCAGTCAGGTTGGACACTTTGCCGAACAGGCGTGTGCCAACTGGGTAGCGGCGGCTCAAAGCTACCCATGGATCATCGCCCAATTGTTTGATACCCAAGGATACGCGGTTTTTGTCTTGGTCGAATTTCAGGATTTTGGCTTCAACTTCCTGACCTACGGTCAACACCTCGGATGGGTGTTTTACGCGGCGCCATGCCAAATCTGTGATATGCAGAAGCCCATCGATACCGCCCAAATCAACGAACGCACCGTAATCGGTGATGTTCTTAACGATGCCTTTAACTACGGCACCTTCAGTCAATGTACCCATCAGCGCTTCACGGTCGGCGCCCATGTCGGCTTCCATCACTGCGCGGCGAGAAACTACGATGTTGTTACGTTTACGGTCGAGTTTGATGACTTTGAAATCCCACTCTTTGTTTTCAAACGGGGTGGTGTCTTTTACTGGGCGAATATCTACCAAAGAGCCAGGCAAGAAAGCCATGATGCCATTTACGGATACACGCAATCCGCCTTTGACACGGCTGGATACGAAACCTTTGACCACGCGGCCTTCGTTCATCGCTTCTTCAAGATCCAGCCAAGCTTCCATTCTCTTCGCTTTGTCGCGGGAAAGTTGGGTGGAGCCAAAACCGTCTTCCAGTTTTTCAATGGCCACTTTAACGAAATCGCCGACTGCGACTTCCAGTTCGCCTTGTGCATTTTTGAACTCTGAAGCGTCAATCACGCTTTCAGATTTGAGACCAGCGTTAACGATTACGTGGTCGTTGTCGATTGCAACCACTTCAGCGGTGATGATCTCACCGGAGCGCATTTCCTGACGCGCTAAGCTTTCTTCAAATAGTGCGGCGAAAGATTCGTTAGTGGAAGAGGTAGATTTAGAGGTAGAAGCCATTAAATTAAAAAATTCCAAAAAACCCCACCTAGCAGTGGGAAAGTTAATCAATCATCAAACAGGTAAGCCCTGTGTGACACGAATTGCACATCATACACAAAAAAATACGTGTGTTCAATGACTTAATGAAGAATTAAGTACATTTTTGTAAGCGTTCAATACAAAATCTACGGCTTCATCAATAGTTCGATGCGATGTGTCTAGCAACAGTGCGTCGGGTGTCTGCACAAGTGGTGCAGTTGAGCGTTCGCTGTCGCGTTTGTCGCGCATTTGCAGGTCTTGCAAAATCGCAGTGTAATCCGCATCCACGTTGCGTTCCAAAAGCTGTTTGTAGCGTCTTTCGGCGCGGGTTTCGGCGCTGGCGGTTAGGAATATCTTCAATACGGCATCAGGGAAAATCACGCTGCCCATGTCCCGCCCATCAGCCACCAAACCGGGCGGTTTGGCAAACTCTTGCTGTAGCATGGTTAGCGCGCTACGCACTTGGGGATGCGCGGAGACTTCAGATGCGCCTTTACCCATGGCTTCTGACCGAATCTCTTGTGAGATTTCCTGGCTGCCCAGAAAGACTGCGCCATGTTCGAACCGGATGTCGAGCATCTCGGTCATGTTGGCAAGTGCATCGGCATCCGCCCAGCTGATGCCATTTTGCTTCGCAGCAAAAGCGACTACCCGGTAAAGCGCGCCAGAATCAAGATAGTGAAAGCCCAGCGTTTCTGCAACCAGTTGCGAGATCGTGCCTTTGCCGCTCGCAGATGGACCATCAATCGCAATCACTGGAATAAGGGTATTTTTCATAAATATTATTTATCAATAAATTTTAAACAATCAATTTTATTTTTATTCTGATTCGCGTGATAATGTAGTCATCCAATCATTGGAGAGCATCATGACAAAAACAGCGACATTCGCGATTTTACACTTCAGCGTGGCTTTTGGCGTCGGTTATGTCTTAACAGGCAGTGCGATGGTTGGCGGTGCTATCGCTTTAATAGAACCGGCAGTTAATACCGTTGTGTTCTATTTCCACGAGCGTGCATGGAACCACTTTGGCTACGCGCGTGTTGCCAACCCCGATGAACACGCATGGGCGCACTGTTGCTGACCATGCTATTTGCAGATGCTGGCGAATGCCTCGAAATAGTCGGGGAAAGTCTTTGCCACGCATTTGGGGTCGTTGATGATGACGGGCACGCCACCCAGGCACACTAAAGAAAAGCACATTGCCATACGATGATCGTCGTATGTGTCAATCACGGCATTCGGAGTGAGTGCTGCCGGTGGAATGATCTTGATGTAATCAGTGCCTTCTTCTACCACTGCACCAACTTTGCGTAACTCTGTTGCCATCGCGGTCAGGCGGTCGGTTTCTTTTACGCGCCAACTGGCGATGTTGCGCAGTGTGGTAGTGCCCTCTGCAAAAAGTGCCAGAATCGCCAACGTCATCGCTGCGTCGGGGATATGATTGCAATCTAAATCAATCCCTTTTAGCCGTGCTGGTCTGCTTGCGGTACAGCTGTTATTCCCATAGCCTATCGATGCGCCCATCGATGCCAGCGCATTAGCAAATTTGATATCGCCTTGAATGCTATCCTGACTCACACCTTCTACCGTAAGCTTGCCAGCAATCGCACCAGCAGCCAGGAAATAAGAAGCGCTGGAGGCGTCGCCTTCCACGGCGATTTCCCTGGGGTTTTGATAACGGCTGTTGGCAGGAATGATGAAACGCTGCCACCCTCGGCGTTCAACCTGAACGCTGAATTTCGCCATCAGGTTGAGTGTAATCTCGATATAAGGTTTGGAGATCAGTTCGCCGACTACTTCGATTTCAGCTTGTTTGCTCGTCAGCGGCAGGGCCATTAACAATGCGGTAAGGAATTGGCTGGAGACATCGCCGCGAATCTGGATAGGGTTGCTGATAACAGGTTCACTCGGAAATATCTGTAGAGGTGGAAAGCCAGGATTGCCTTTGTATTCGATATTGGCACCGGATTTTTTTAACGCATCAACTAAGTCCCCAATTGGCCGCTCATGCATGCGCGGCACACCATGCAGGTAATAATAGCCACCTGATAATGCCAATGCTGCCGTCAGTGGACGAAATGCCGTCCCAGCGTTGCCCAGGAATAAATCAACTGGCTCGTTTGCACTGCCTTTGTTAGGGAAACTAGCGCCACAGCCATGAACGCGCCAATCTGTCTCACTGAGCTTTTCCAGCTTTACGCCTAATGCCTGCAAAGCTTCGAGCATGCGCGAGGTGTCGTCCGAAACCAGCAAATCGTTGATCTCAGTCGTGCCATAGCCTAATGCAGCTAGCAGTAACGTGCGGTTCGAGATGCTTTTGGAGCCAGGAAGTTTGATGTTGCCTTCTACGCGGCCGACGGGTTGTAGTGTGAGTTGTTCCATTATTTTTTGTCGTGGATGTTATTGCATTTTGGCCCAGTTGTTGCGGGCGGTGCTGGCTGTTTGAAATAGGTCTTCCAGGCCTTTACCATCTTCATTCTCAAGTAATTGTTTTAAATGGGAAATCTGATTCTCATATGCGGCAAGTTCGCTTAATAGCGCAGTCTTGTTGGCCAGGGCGATGTCACGCCACATTTCAGGATGGCTACCTGCGATGCGGGTGAAATCACGGAAGCCACTGGCTGCAAAGCTGAACAGTTGTGCGGCATTGGGGCGATTGGCGATTTCGTTCACCAGCGCGAATGCCAGGAGGTGTGGCAGATGGCTGACGGCCGCGAAGATGCCATCATGCGTCTCCGCAGGCATCTCGCTCACCTTCGCGCCGCAGTCACGCCATAATTTCGCCACCCTGGAAGCCGCTTCCTGATTGGTCTGCAGGCCATCTTTATTTATAGCCGCAGGGGTTAAAACCACGTTTTTGCCAACAAACAAATCGGCTTGCGCAGCCGTGACGCCGGATTTCTCGGCTCCTGCAATCGGATGTCCACCAACGAACTGGCTGAACTGCTCGCCCAACACTTCTTGCGCAGCCGCAAGCACGTCGCTCTTGGTGCTGCCGGCATCGGTAATCACCGTATTCGGGGTTAAATGCGGTTTGATGCTTTGCAGGATCGCCTTGGTCTGCGCGACAGGGGCAGCAATCAGGATCAAATCCGCATCGCAGCAGGCTGCCTGAATATTCGTCTCCAATGCATCGATCACGCCAAGGTCTTTGGCTTGCTGTAAGCTTTCTACGCTGCGGCCGACACCAACGATAAAAGGCGCGCCAGCATTTCTCTTCAATGCCAGCGCTACTGAGCCTCCTATCAGCCCAACGCCAAATATCACCAGTTTTTTCAACGAACTTGCCTTCAGTTAACCGTGTAAAAACAAAGCGGCAATTGTATCACTTCGGCAATGGCTTTGCTTTAAGTCGTCAGGTGTGGTGAATGTTCCTGCATGGAACTGGTGTATGTCGAATTATCGACATCTTGATGTTGTTTTCGCCTGAGTATTTTTAATCGATAATTAAATATATATACAAAACATAGAGTTACGTTTTATTTCCAGCAAGCCCGTTTTTTGCATTCACTAGACTTGAATACCAATAAAAAAATAAATATGTCCTGGAGCGAAAATGGGTTTTATCGACTGGTTTACTGAAAGAGGTGAGGCTTTTATCGAGCTGCTTCAACCAAATGAGGCAGTGACGATACAAGAACAGGAGGATATGAGTTTCAATGGCCTGGACCTCAGGCAGGAGCTGGCAGAGCACCATGCCTGGCGCCATCATCTTGAGCGTATGCTGAAAGGCGAGACAGTATCGGAATTGCGGCAAGAAGATATTTTACTGCACCAACATTGCTCGCTAGGTCAGTGGCTAGATACAGAAGGTAAAAAACACTTCGGGCATCTTCCCGAATATGCTGCTGCCCGCAAAGCGCACAAACATTTTCATGCTTGCCTGGAAGAGATTTTGACTCTGCATGAGCATGGTGATGACTTGCAGGCAGAAGAGCTGCTGATGAGCAAGTTTCGCAGTGCTTCCAACAAAAATCAGCTACAGTTGATCACTTTGTTTACCATGCAGCCGCGTTAGCATTGTCAGTAATGGAAATAAAAAAACCGCCGGTAAAGGCGGTTTTTGTTTTGCTAGCCAGCGGTCAGTGGCTGCGACGTCTGTAGCCTACAAAACCTAACAATGCAGAACCTAGCAACCATGCGGCAGCTGGGACTGGAACTTGGCTAGGATTGTCCGTGTATGCGCGGAAGTTGCTCAAATCTTTTGGCAGGCCTTCAAAGGCGAATTCATTGATCAAATCATTCCAGCGGAAAAACAACTCGCCTTTGCCAAAGTGTATCGCCAAGTAATTAAACCCAACTTCGCTACCAAAGACACCAGCTTTGCTCTCAAAACCTTCAGCTACAGATCCTGAGGTACAACCTTCATTGTCGCAAGCACCCACAAAGTCAACAGATGTGCCAAATACATCTTCTACTTCTAGCTCAATATTTGCTGGGCTCTGCGGATTAATATTATCGTTATAATACCAAATTTCTGCCGCTGGTGAAGGCGCATAATACATGTCTGTACCAGCTACATTAACAGGACTGGTTGTTGGTGATAACTGTGTCCATGTGGCTGCATGCGCTGCTACAGAGAATCCAATAGATGCCAAGGCTGTGCATAATGCTATTTTAAGTTTCATAAGTGTTCCCCTTGAAATTTCTTTTAAAGCTTAACTCGAAAGATATGCCTGTTCGGGGGGCGCTTCAATAGCCCGTTAGGGCTAATTGGTTGTTTTCAGCCAGAAAAAATGGTTAGCTGCTGGCAGCGATTTGGTTAATTTTAACCAATCAAAGTGGTGGATTTGTCATCGCGCCATCGTGAGAAAGATATGTCAGAGTTTATCGAATTGTTGAACCCACTTGTCGCCAATCAAGCGTTGCTGCGGCATGAAGCTTTGTTTATAAGCCATTTTCTGGCTTGCAGCGATCCAGTAGCCCAGATACAGATAGGGCAATCCCATGTTTTTGGCTTTTTCTATCAGCCATAGGATACTGTAGGTGCCCAGGCTGGCTTTTGGATTGCTGGTATCGTAAAAAGTATAGACCGCAGACAGTCCATCCTGTACAACATCCACCACGCTCACCATTTTTAAGGCATTAACCTGGTCTCGAAACTCGACCATCAGGCTCTCTACGTTGCTTTGGCACAAGAATTGGCGATATTGTTCCATCTCGTCCAGCCGGTCGTTTGCCTGCGAGGGTTCCGGGGGGGTATGCTTGGCGGTCTGATAGTGCTGATACAGATCATAGTGCGTGGCATCGAAGGCAAGTGGCAAGGTATTGGCCTGTAATTCCGCGTGCTGTTTAAAGGCGCGCTTTTGGCTGCGATTGGGTTTGAATTCATCGAGAATGATACGCACTGAGATGCAGGCCTGGCAATGTTGACAGTGCGGGCGATAGGCGAAGTTGCCGCTGCGGCGGAAACCTTGCTGAATCAGGTTGCTGTATATTTGCGGCGTAATGAGGTGTTGCGGCGACGCGATCAAGCTTTGTGCCCGTTGTTCGGGTAGATAACCGCAGACATAGGGCGTTGTCACATAAAACTGCAGCTTCTGCAAAGAGGATTCGTTCGGCAGCACCATGTCAGCAGTTTACCAATTCTGAGAGCTTTTGTATAAAGGTGTCTCTCGGTATTTTTCGCCCACCAAAACTGGACAGAAGGGGCGTCTCCATCTGGCAATCTATCATGTCAACATCCTGATTCCTCAGATATTCCACCAGATGTACAAAAGCGATCTTGGAAGCATCCGTCACATGATGAAACATGCTTTCGCCATAGAACATCTTGCCTATTTTGACACCATAGCAGCCACCGACCAGTTTGCCGCCCAGCCAGCTTTCCGAGGAGATGGCATACCCTTGTGCGTGTAATCCGCAATAGGCATCTATCATTTGCGGGCTGATCCATGTACCGTCTTGTCCTGGCCGGCTGGCTTGGCTGCAAGCCTGCATGACGGCCTGGAAGGCAGTATTGATGCGGAGTTCGAAAGGGCGCTTCTTCAACGTTTTGGCGAGCGATTTGCTGATTTTCAGTTCGTTCGGGAACAGCACCATACGCGGATCCGGGCTCCACCAAAGAATCGGTTCATCTTCACTGAACCAGGGAAAGATGCCTTGCCGATAGGCCGCCAGCAAGCGTTGCGGGCTTAAATCGCCACCAATCGCAACCAACCCATTCGGTTCCTTCAGGGCTTGGCTTAACGGAGGGAAAGGGCAGTCACCTTCGATTGCAGCGACTTTTCCTCCGGGGAGCTGATAGTAGCCAATCACGTTGCTTTTTGAGGATTATTTTTTGAAAAAAAGCATGAACAATACAATGGCGGCAACGACCATGATCAGCATGGTTGGCGCGCGGCGCAGGATCTTGTCGCTGGGCAGTTCAGGGATATCGATTGGTGCTTTGGGTGCTTTTGGCAACAGGCGATAGTTGCCGATTTTTGCCAGCTCTTCGTTCAGGGCATTGATGTCCTTTTTCGGATCGATCAGGATAGCTTGCGGTGGGTCGAGCGTCACAATGACATCCTCGGCAAACTCGCTTAGCTTGGCATGTACATGTTTCATACACTTGCTACACGTCATCCCGGAAACCTGATACTTTACCTGAGTGTCCATAATTTTCTCAAAATTTCTTTTAAATCAATTCATTAACTTGTAAAATGCGCGCATTCGCATTCAATGCCTGCCATTTTGGAATTCTACAGTAATAACACCGCAAAACCGCTCACCAGCTACAAGCCATATTGGGCCAAGCGCTTTGGTGTAGCCCCACTGCTACCGATGAGCCGCGCTGAGATGGACGCGCTAGGCTGGGATAGCTGCGATATCATCATCGTCTCTGGCGATGCGTATATCGATCACCCCAGCTTTGGCGCCGCATTGATTGGTCGCTTGCTGGAGTCTCAAGGTTTTCGTGTCGGCATCATCGCCCAGCCGGACTGGCAGTCGGCCGACCCGTTCAAAGCACTGGGCAAACCCAATCTTTACTTCGGTATTACCGCCGGCAATATGGATAGCATGGTTAATCGCTACACGGCTGACCGCAAAATCCGCTCCGATGATGCCTATACACCAAACGCTGCACCAAATAAACGCCCGGACAGGACCGTGCTGGTATATTCTCAGCGTTGCAAGGAAGCCTATCCTGATGTGCCACTTGTGATTGGCGGTATCGAGGCCAGCCTGCGCCGTATCGCGCATTACGATTACTGGAGCGACAAGGTGCGCCGCTCCATCCTGGTGGACAGCAAGGCGGATATTCTGCTGTACGGCAATGCCGAACGCGCTATCGTTGAGCTGACGCACCGGATGGCGCGCGGCGAGCAACTCGCAGATATTACTGACATCCGTGGCACCGCATTCATGCGCAAAGCCGTTCCGGATGACTTTGTCGAGGTGGCTTCCACGCAAATGGACCGGCCGGGCAGAGTAGACCCCTATATCGACCCGTACGCCATGGAAACGCCGACCGGAGCGGCCTGCAAGACAGATGGTCTGCCTGAGGCCCCCAAAGTCATCCAGATCCAGCGTCCGGCAAAAGTGCCGCGAGATAAGCAGGTAGTGCGCTTGCCAGCCTATGAGCTAGTCTCCAATAACCCGGTCATGTACGCGCATGCCTCTCGTGTGCTGCATCTGGAGGCGAATCCCGGCAATGCACGTGCGCTGATACAGCAGCATGGTGACCGCGAGGTGTGGCTGAACCCGCCGCCCATTCCGCTTGTCACCAAGGAAATGGATTATATTTTTGACCTTCCATATGCCCGCAAACCACACCCGTCCTATCAAGGCGCGAAGATACCGGCATGGGAGATGATACGTTTCAGCGTCAATATCATGCGCGGATGCTTCGGTGGCTGTACGTTCTGCAGCATCACCGAGCATGAAGGCCGCATCATCCAGAACCGCAGCGAGCAATCCATTCTCAAGGAAATCGAAGAGATTCGCGACAAGGTGGAAGGCTTCACCGGCATCATTTCCGACCTGGGCGGGCCCACGGCCAATATGTACCGCATCGCCTGCAAGTCGGAAGATATCGAGAAGAACTGTCGCAAACTTAGCTGCGTCTATCCCGGCATCTGTGAGAACTTGAACACCGATCATAGTGCCCTGATCCAGCTTTACCGCAAAGCCCGCCAGATCAAGGGCGTGAAGAAAGTGCTTATCGGCTCCGGCCTGCGTTATGACTTGGCCGTGAAATCGCCGGAATACGTCAAGGAACTCGTGCAGCATCATGTCGGAGGATATCTCAAAATCGCGCCGGAACACAGTGAAGAGAATGTACTCAGCAAAATGATGAAGCCGGGCATGGGTGCGTATGACGAATTTAAGGCCATGTTCGAGAAGTTCAGCAAAGAGGCAGGTAAGGAACAATACTTGATCCCGTACTTCATCGCCGCGCATCCGGGTACGACTGACGAAGATATGCTTAAGCTGGCGCTGTGGCTGAAGCAGAACGACTTCAGGTTAGACCAGGTGCAGACGTTCACCCCCACGCCAATGGCGATGGCAACCGCGATGTATCACAGCGGCAAGAACCCGCTGCGCAAGGTCACCAAATCCAGTGAAGATGTACCTATCCCCAAAGCGGGAGGGGTGCGCAGGCTGCATAAGGCGTTCATTCGTTATCATGATCCTGCCAACTGGCCACTATTGCGCGAAGCGTTGATTCGCATGGGGCGTGAAGACCTGATTGGCAACAGCAAGAAACATCTGGTGCCGGCTTATCAGCCCGCGGTGATGGGCAAGATACGGCAGTCTGACGGTACAGCTTTCAATCCGCGCGTCAAGGCCAACCTGCCAAAAGCCTTCAACAATATGAAGAACGCGGCGAGCCCTTCACGGCAAAGAAAGTCAACGAGACACAAGTCTAGTTGAGCAGCGGCTTGTCATCAGGCGGGACGAGATTCGATTGGTGGGCTATCTGCGCCTGAGCAATTTTGTGTTCTGCCTCGGTTTGTGAAATGACACCTTCTTCTGCCAGCCAGTTGAATTTCCTGATCTCGTTGGCAAGCTCATTCTCAGGGTTGACTTCGCCATACCAGTCGAGCAGTTGCAGTTTTCTTCTGTCATGCAGCTCCGAGATGATTTCATCATGATTTTTATCCTGCATTACCCAAATAGCGCCTTTGTCGGTGTTCAAGACGGTATATTTCTTTTTGGTGAAATGGCTCCAGATCAGGCAGCCAATTCCTACAAACAGCCAAAAGACGAATTTTTGCTGCAGTAACAATCCCAGTACACCAATCACACACCAGATCCAGCCGACGTTTCTTAGCCAGGTGTTCTCGGTGATTCTCACGGATGTCTTTTTGGGAATATCCGCATAGCTGACGTCGATATCGCCGGACCCTGTCCTGTCCTGATAAGCGAAATTGACCTTATCTTTGTTGAAGGTGAAAACGTGCTTTTCAGACAGGCGCTTTTGTATGATTTCCATTTGTTCTTGCCTTTGTTGGATGTTCTGATATGTCAGGAATCATATCATTCCGCTTTATGGATGTCATAAAAAGCCAGTGAGTTGCTGAACTAAGTACTGTTCTGTAAAGTCTTCCCAATAACGAAATTACAGGAAAATCTAGCATGAAAAAATTCTCGAACTACCTGATTGGCGTTGTCCTGCTGGGCATCACATTTGCCGCATCTGCCAGCGAAAAAGGCTTGTTCTGGAAACTGGAATCACCTACAGGAGTGACTAGTTACCTGTTCGGTACTATGCATTCCGACGATAACCGCGTGGCTGACATCACGCCCAACACTATCGAAGCCATTAAGGCGGTAGATACCTTCGTGATGGAAGTGGCTGAGAATCGAGACCCAAGCCTGTTCATGCTCAAAAGCGGCAGCCTGGCCTCGCAGCTTACCAATGACGAATTCGAAAAAGTACGTGAACTGGCGGATTTTCACACCATGCACCTGGGTGCCGCATTGCAAATGAAGCCCTGGCTGCTGGCGGTGGTGTTTGATTTGCCCAAACCACAGACGCCTTTCGCCCAGGACAATATGCTGATGACCAAGGCCGAGGAGAACCTCAAAGATGTCGTCGGTATCGAGACGCCACAGGAACACTTTGCCGTAATGGATGACTTCAGTCTGGAAGAGCAGATGGTGATGCTGCGTGCGGTGCTGAAACGCACGCAGGAGCAGAAGGAAGCTGATTTCGAGCGCCTCATGAAAGCTTATCTGGATGGCGATGTCAGCAAGATAGTCGGCCTGGATGAGCAGATTACAGGCGGTATGCTGCCCAAGGATTTATGGGCCAAGATGAAGGAACGCTTATTGGATAGGCGAAACAAGGTGATGGCTGAGCGTGCTATACAAATGGCAGGTGAAAAACCGGTATTCATTGCCGTTGGGGCATCCCACTTAGGAGGCGAGACAGGCTTGATCCAGGCTTTCAAAAAGGCAGGCTACAAACTCTCGCCAGTGGCAAAGTAGCTAAACTGTACTAGCTTAAACCATTGGCTTGACTTCGCTGGCCAGCTTGCTGATGTACTGGCTGAAATCCGCATCTTCACCTTGCAGCAGGCGCGGCAGCATCTGGCGGAAATCGTCGCGGGTGCACCATTCGCGCATGTAGTCCTCCCAGGATAACCAGCGGCGGCGCTGTTTGCCGGTCATGTTGTCCTCATGAGCCAGCAGGTAAGCGCGCTCGAACAGCGAAATCAGGATCTCGAACAGCACCAGCTTGCGTTCTTCCTGCTCCGGAGTCATCGCCGCGATATGGCACTGCGAGCGCAGCTGCAGATCCGGGTTCGCCATCACCAGTTTGAGGAAATCCATGTAGTTGTCCGCCAGCAGCTGGTAGACCTCTTCATCTTCGTTCTCGCGTTCCTTGCGCTGCTCCAGCACAAAAGTCACGATAGCCAGCGGCAGACCGACGACGGTGACGATATAGCTCAATAGTTCCCAAGTCTGGAGGGTCATCATCGTTTAATTATGTTGCGGGATCACATGGCGGCCGGATTCATACTCCACCTGATTCGCCTGCTTGACGAACAGCAGATCCTGGGTGGGGAAGCCAAGCTCCTTGGCTTTGGCCATCAGGTGTTGCTTGATAGGATAAGTCAGCTGCGGCGTGCGGCTTAAAATCCATAGGTATTCCTTGCCGCTGCTTACCAGAGCATAGTTATAATAGGATTTATCCAGCTCGATGATGTTGTAATCGCCATAAAAAGGCCCAAAGAACGATACTTTCAATCGCCCGGTGCGAGTGCCGTCCTTGTTGGGTTCATCCACGAACCTGGCCTTGCCGACTGCCTCTTTCCATTCGCCGCTTTCAGGGTTGAAGCCGCGGTTGATCACTTTGATGGTGCCGTCCTCATTCACGCTGTAATTGGCTGTGACTTGCTCTAGCCCTTTCTCGAAGCTGTTGTCCAGCCGCGCGATCTCATACCAGGTGCCAATATACTGTTGCGGGTCAAAGCTGCCGATGACCGCGCTCTGCGCGGCAGGCGGCATTGGTTTGGTACAGGCGGTCAAACATATCAAGATCAATAGGCTGAATATTCTCACAATGCGCTTTCAAAATGGTTTTTAGTTGGATTCAATGGCATTTGCTATGCTAATTTTATCTGCTTAGTCGCGCAATGAATCTATCAAGTTCCGCAGCAAAGGCCTGCCTGTCAGACTGGTTGATTACAGCTGGGCCGGAAATATCCACACCGCTGCTGCGCAGGCCTTCCATGAAGTTGCGCATGGTCAGGCGTTCCTGAATGTTATGAACAGAATAGAACTCGCCGCGTGGATTGATTGCGTGGCCGCCTTTTTCAATCACTTGCGAGGCGAGCGGGATATCTGCCGTGATGACCAGATCACCGGCTTCCATAATCTCGACGATTTTGTTGTCTGCCACATCAAAGCCTTTTTCCACCTGCATGGCCCTGATATAAGGCGAGGGTGGGACGCGCAACAGTTTGTTGGCAACCAGCGTGGTGGTGATTCTGGCGCGGTCTGCCGCTCGGTAAATGATCTCTTTGATCACCACCGGGCAAGCGTCTGCATCCACCCAAATCTTCATGGTTTTGTCTTCATCAATTAACGGCCTCTGTTTCCACTATGGTGCACCTGTCCTTTAGGCGCGAATGCCGGTTTTTGCGGCTTGCGCTGGTGTTTGGCCGCTTCGGACAAAGGCTTGCCGCTTGGCTTGTGCTTTGGTTGGCCCTGCTTTGGTGGTTGACCCTGTTTTTGCACTTGACCTGCTTTTTGGCCTTGTCCATTTCCTTGTGGGCGTTGCTGCTGCGGTTTGGGCGGTCTTGGCGCATCGGCTTCTTGTCGCACCGGTGGTACAAAGCCTTCTACGACCACTTTGGGTATCTCGCGTTTGATTAGCTTTTCGATATCCTTCAGGTATTTCATTTCTTCGGTATCCACCAGCGATACCGCTGCGCCGCTGGCGCCGGCACGCCCGGTGCGGCCAATCCGGTGCACATAATCCTCTGGCACGTTGGGCAACTCAAAATTCACCACTTGCGGCAGTTGGTCGATATCCAATCCGCGTGCGGCGATATCCGTAGCGACCAGCACAGGAATGTTGCCAGATTTGAAATCCGCCAACGCCTTGGTGCGTGCGCCTTGGCTTTTGTTGCCGTGAATTGCCGCGGCCGGGATGCCATCTTTCCCCAGCTTTTCTGCCAGGCGATTCGCCCCGTGCTTGGTGCGGGTAAAAATCAGCACCTGCTTCCAGTCATTGGTTTTAATCAGGTAGCTTATCAGGCTGGTCTTGTTAGCCTGCTTTACTAGATGCACGGTCTGAGTCACCATTTCGGATGCCGTGTTGCGACGCGCTACCTCGACAAAGCCGGGGTTGTGCAGCAGGCTATCGGCCAGAGCCTTGATTTCATTGGAGAAAGTGGCAGAGAATAGCAGGTTCTGGCGGTGTTTTGGCAGCAAGGCCAATATTCTTTTGATATCACGCACAAATCCCATGTCCAGCATGCGGTCGGCTTCATCCAACACCAGAAATTCCACGCCGGATAAATCGATATTCTTTTGCGCAACGTGGTCCAGCAGGCGGCCGGGTGTCGCTACCAATATATCCAACGGTTTGCGCAAACGCGCTGTCTGAGGGTTGATGTTGACACCGCCAAACATCACCATGGAGGTCAAATGCAGATACTTGCCATAGGTCTTGACCGATTCCTCCACCTGCGCCGCGAGTTCGCGAGTGGGGGTCAAAATCAGGCAGCGCGGTTTTCCGGTCTGGGCATGCTGGTGCTTTGTGTGCAGCAGATGCAGCAATGGCAGGGTAAATCCTGCAGTTTTGCCGGTGCCGGTTTGCGCGCCGGCCAGCAAGTCGCCGCCGCTTAACACAAGCGGAATCGCTTTTGCCTGAATAGGCGTGGGCATGGTGTAGCCTGCATCGGCAATCGCGCGCAATATAGGTTGCGCCAAGCCTAGCGCGCTAAAGTTAGGGGTAGAGCCAGCGTCAGCGCTAGCGTTCGTTACTTCTGTATTCATGTAGTTATTTTCCTGCGACGGCCAGTTGCAAGCTGCAACACCAATCGAGGCAGACGAAATAGCGATCAGATTGATTTAAACAGCAATTGATCTGGATAATAAAAGAGCCGCTGCGCAGATTGGCAAGTCGCAGGGTGATTGCATTATACGGGGTTGCGGCTTAAAAGCGAGCAACTTTACAAATAGCCGCACATTGTTACAAAGCACTTTCAATAGGATTTAAGGCTATATTCGTTCATTCTCAAATCAATCTGGCTGGAAGGCGCATCCAGATTGGCTTCCAGGGCATCGGTTTTCATAATGAACGCGCATGCGTACGTATGGGCTGCTTATTAGTCCGGGTTTTCCGGCTCTTTGCCTTGTTCTATCCAGGCAAACAGTGACGTACGCATCACATCCTCTACCGACATATCGATGGGTTGCAGCCATGCGCGTGGTACAAACACGGTATAACCGCCGATGTTGTAGCCCATGGGCAGGAACACGGCCACACGGTCGCCCTGAAGAAAGCCCTCAGGCAGACCCTGCAAGTTTTGCCTGGTCACCAGTCCCACTAATTCCAGTTGCGAACCAGGCGTCCGCAGAATCACCGCCTGTTGAGAAGGCACATCCTGGTGCGGTGCGAAATAGTCTGCAAAACTCTTTAGCGAGGAGTAGATGCTTTTGACCACGGGCAGATTCATGAGTGGGAACTCGACCAGCGCCAGCAGCTTGTGGAACAAGCGATGCGATATCAGGTAGCCCAGCAGCACGATGCTCAGCAAACCCAGTACGATACCCATGCCTGGTGCATAGAACTCACCGATAAAAGGGCGTATCCACCACATGGAAGTCTCTTCTGCCCACACCAGAAAGATATAGAGCAGGTAAACCGTAAAACCCAATGGCAGGGCGGTGAGTAGCCCCCTGAAGAAATACTGGTAAATGCGTTTCATTTGATATGTGGCTTGCCGAGTGATTGAGCAGTCATATCTTACCGCAATTCACTTGCGTGACGCTTGTGTTATTGCTTGCGCCAGTGTTTTAAAGCGGCGCAAGTCTTTTGCACAGGTAAGCGCCCACAGCCACTTCCAGCAGGCTCAGCGGCACGGCATACACCAGCAGGCCGGTGGGCAGTACGCTCAGGTTCCACAGGGTGATCCACATCAGCACAAACCCCATCACCCAGCCGATGATGACGGTGTTCAGCAGGCTGAACCGGCGGGAAAGCATGAAAATCATCCACGCGAACACAAAGCCCCACACGCCCCATAGCGCGCCGTTGATAGGCCGGGAAGGGAAGGTCAGCCCCAGCGACTGGTAATGCCCCGTCCAGTACGATTTGAAGAGCAGCTCGTTGCGGAGGAACTCAGACACATTGACCCAGATGCCGCTGATGAGGATGGCTAGAAAGTTTTTGTTCATGGCGATGCATCCTCCGTGATTGTTGTGTGCATCATAGCATCAGATGGTAGGGTGGATGAGCGCAGCAATGCAATCAGGTTTTTGTCGGGATTGCCCGACAGCAAGTTACTTTCTTATGCTTGTCCATAAGAAAGTAACCAAAGAACACGACACCCCGCTGCCGCTTATTTCCTTCGGTCTTAGCGCAACGCTGGTACGGCTGCGGAACTCGCCCTTACAAGCCTCACAAACCAAGGCTTGTTCGGAGCTCAAACAGTCCTCGCCGTTTAACCCAGCTTATGCTTAAGCCTCAGGCGCGGCAAAGGGGATGCAGCAGATTGTGGGAGCATATGGAAGTTGACCCCCTTTAGCGGTCGTGGCTTTCGTAAATATAATTCCCATTTATGTCAAATTCTTCAGGATGTTCATTTTTATAGGCAGTTACAAATTTCCAATAATCGTTGAGCTCTTTTTCTTGCTTCCACAAACTATTGCAATATAAGTATCCAACTGCATACCAAATTACGCCTCCGAGTAAATAATTATCGGCAGCGAATTCACCTTTGGTTAATTGAACAATCCAGAATGATATGACAGAACCAAAAATTACAAACTTTAAAAGAAAATCACTGATTTTTTCTAGTCCTTTTTGCTCTTTGTAGTGAAGGTTCTGTATTTCAGCATACTTTTTTCCAGTTTTAATAAAAATGTCATATTTACACATAAAACTCACTCGGGAATTTAATTAGTAAGGGTTTGGATGTTGATGTTTTGTCCCATCATTTAAAAATTCGAAGACTCTAACTTTTGGGAGTTGTTTGGCTAAATTGTCTATTACCAAAGAATAAGTATATTGAAATGGTTGATTTTTTGCCCCAACACATTTTGTAATGTCTGCCTGACTTCTACAACCTTTCTTAATTTCTATGTATGCAAAGTTGTTTTCATGGCTACGGCGTTGATGGATTAAAATATCAGGCCTGGATGAGTTACCGTAGATTCTTTTAATATCATCGCCTGACTTATCATATTCCATATCGATTTTAGTTGTTCCATCGTTAATCTTTCTTTTTAATTCAAATAAATCTGTGGTGGTAGACTTTTGAATTTCCTCCATAATATAAAGTGATAATCGAAAATTAATACATTCTTCCTTAACTTTACGGTCTTCAAATAAATCGCTATCTTCTATATGAAGTCTTTCTATTGCTTTCCAAATGATTTCTATAAACATAGTCACGTCATTGATTGGTTTACTAGTTTCATCATATCACTCTCACTCAGCCACCGCCATTCGCCTTCTTCCAAGTCCTCCGGCAATTTCAAGTCACCAATCTGAATGCGTTTCAGCGCTTCCACGCGGTTACTGATGGCGGCGACCATGCGTTTGACCTGATGGTATTTGCCTTCCGCCAGCGTCATGTGGATGACGCACTCGCTGATTGGTTTCACGTCCAGTGCGGCGATGGTCTCTTCCTCGTCAATCAGTTTTACCCCGCTGAGAAGCGCTTGTATATTGGCTTGCGAGACAGGGTGTTTGCAGGACACCTCATAGATCTTGGGCACTTTGTGCTTGGGCGAACTCATGCGGTGGATGAATTGCCCGTCATCCGAAATCAAAATTAGCCCCGTGGTGTCTTCATCCAGTCTGCCGATGCACTGTAAGCCGCGCTCCACCAATGGGTGCGGCAGCAGGCTGTAGATGGTGGGGTGGTGCTGGGTCTTGTGCGAGCATTCGTAATTGGCGGGTTTGTTCATCATCAAATACGATTTTTCGCGGTATTCCCAAGGCTCACCTTTCACCGTAAAACTTAAATTTTCCAGTTCGAACTCGGCATCCGGGTCGTCGCACAATTCGCCGTTCACAGTGATCTCTTCGTTGATGATCATGATCCGGCACAGCTTGCGCGAGCCAAAGCCTTGTTTGTGCAGGATGCGTTCGATATCGAGCTTTTTAGCCATGTTTCTGCCTATTTGAGATGCGTGTAGATGAAGGGCAGGACAATGGCGCTCAATACGCCATTGAGGCCCATGGCCATGCTGGCAAAGGTGCCGGCTTCCTCGTTGACGCTGAACGCGCGGGTGATGCCCAGCCCGTGCGCGCCGACGCCAATGGCGGTGCCGCGCATCCACCATGGTTTGATGCCGCAGGCATTGAGGATATATGGCGCCAGTATCGCTCCCAGCATGCCGGTGATGACAGTGAACACAGCGGTGAGGGTGGGGGAGACGTGGATACGCTCGGCAATGCCCATGGCGATAGGTGCGGTCACGGATTTGGCGTACATGCTGCCGACGATGTTTTTGCCCGCGCCCATGTATTTGGCGATGAGCACGGCGCTGGCGATGGAGGCCGCGCTGCCGATGCCGAGTGCGAGCGTGATGGGGATGATTTTGCCGCGCAGTTTCTCAAAACCGCGGTAGATAGGCACCGCAAGTGCCACGGTGGCAGTGCCTAGCAGGAAGTGCACGAATTGAGCGCCTTCGAAATATTTCTCGTAAGGCATGCCAATGAGTGAGATGCACACGGTTACCAGTAGCACCGAGATGGCGACCGGGTTCACCACAGGATTGCGGTTGGCTTTGACATATAGCTTGTAGCCGATTTGGTAAGTGGCCAACGTGAGGATCAGTGCAAACAGTGGGTCACCGGAAAGGTAGACCCAGATTTCCGAGATGGGCAGGCGGTTATTCATCGTGCGTGGCCCTCCAGAACAGTCTAAGCACCAGGCCAGTGACGGCGATGGCCAGCACCACACTGACCAGCAGCGCGATAGTGACGGCAATCGCGTGCGTTTTCAGGTCGGGCAGGAACAGGATCACGCCGACTGAGGCCGGCACGAATAGTAGGCCGAGATGCTGGCGGAACGTGTCGGCCACCATGCCAAGCGACTTGTTGACTTCACCCTTGAACACCAGATAAGCGACCAGTAGTATCAGCCCGATGACCGGGCCGGGGATGTTGGGCAGCAGGAACTTGGAGACGAGCTCGCCCAAGCCTTGCCAGATGAATATTTGTACTAAACCATCGATCATGCGTTTTTCCTGTTGTTGTTTAGGCTGATTGTAATGGGTTTGGGTGAAATTTGAATGAAGGCACAAAATAAAAATGCCCACGCAATTACTTATGTGGGCATTTAATAGCAAAGCTGATGACGGAATCAAGGGATTCGGTAATTATCCTGCGTCATCAAATCGATCCCGCACTCCAGGTTTTCCACCCAAGAGATGAATTGGTTGACCATTTGCTTGCCAACGAACGGGCGGCCATGTTGCGGCACGATGGAATCGATATCCAGACTGCGCACCATATTGGCCCACAAGCGGCAGGCCTTGTTGGAGGTCATGTAGCGCCGATGGAACGGCAGCATGGCAGGCAGGTGCAGGTCAAAATTGGTGACTGGTTCAGCTGCTAGGTCTGGCGGCACTAATGATGCGCCCAAGTCACCTGAGAACAGAATCTTGCTGGCTACATCGTAGAACTGGAAGTTGCCCTCGGAGTGCAGGAAATGCGCAGGGATAGCCTTGATGACGGTGTTGCCTAATTGGACATCCATACCTCCATCTGGGATGCCGATGATGCGGTTATCGGTATTGCCGACACCGCAGAAATGCGGAAGAAAGCGCTCCCAGACTGCTGGTGCAAGCACTTTACATTCCGTGCCTATAAGCCATTTGTTTATCGAGGCGACAATGTCCGGATCCTGATGCGATGCGAGGATAAATTCCAGTTTGCGAAAGTTGAAGTACTTTCCCATCGCCATCATGAGTGCGTTGTAGGTCATGTTGCCTCCCGGGTCGATGAGCGCGCCATGACCATCCGTGACGATTAGGAATTGGTTGGATTGCACTGCCTGTCCGCCGGATTTGTCGGTCAGGTCGTTAAAGACGATACACACATGATGCCCGTTATTGAAAAGTTCTTTAGCCATGGCAGGATTTCTCCCTCTGGGATTTAAAAATAAGGGAGATTGTATTGCAAAATAAAAAAGCCCTGATAGCAATCAGGGCTTTTGTTGATATAAATCAGATTGATAGCTTAGTTCTTGGCGACCAGATTATATACCTTTGCGCCGATGATGCCACCTAAAATCGGCGCGACCCAGAACAGCCACAGCTGCTGCAGGTAGATACCGCCGGCGAACACGGCCTGACTGGTGCTGCGTGCCGGGTTGACCGATGTGTTGGTGACAGGGATGCTGATCATGTGGATGAGTGCGAGTGTCAGGCCAATGGCAAGCGGTGCAAGGCCAGCTGGTGCGCGGCTATCGGTAGCACCCATGATGATAAACAGGAACACGGCTGTCATCACCACTTCGCATACGAAGGCTGCGTGCAACGCATAGCCATGCGGCGAAGCCTCGCCATAGCCATTGGAAGCGAATCCGCCCAGCTCATAACCATCCACGCCGCTGGCGATGCAGTAGATGGTGGCCGCTGCAAGTATGCCGCCCAATACCTGTGCGATGATGTAATGCGGCAGTTCCGCGGCTTTGAAGCGTCCGCCGGCGACCAGACCAATCGACACGGCCGGGTTAAGATGGCAGCCGGAGATGTGGCCAATGGCGTAAGCAATCGTGACCACGGTTAAACCAAAAGCGAGAGAAACTCCGAGATAACCTAATCCAAGTTCGGGTATGCCAGCGGCTAGTACAGCGCTGCCGCAGCCGCCCATCACCAGCCAGAAAGTCCCGATCAGTTCTGCAAGTGCACGTTTTGTTAACGACATTTGATGTCTCCTCGAAATGTATTATTCAATGTTATAAATGAGTACTGCACGCGCCAATCTACGCCGATTTTTGGCGGGGTACAAGTGTATTTGCGTTAGAATGGCGGCATGGCATTCAAACACATTACCTCACGAGATAACCCGATTTTCAAGCAGTTGAAAAAGCTTGCGGATTCTGCCCGTGAACGCGGCCGGGAAAACAAGACCCTGCTGGATGGTGTGCATTTAATAGAGAGTTATCTGCATACTTATGGCGAGCCGTTGAGCTTGGTCATTCCCGAAGGCAGGAGCAGTATCGAAGCGACCGCATTGATGCAGCAGCTGGAGCATGTGAGTGCTGTGATGCTGCCGACCTTGATGTTTTCTGAGCTGACTCCGGTAGCCAGCAGCACCGGGATTCTGGCGGTGATCGATATCCCGCAGATTTCGCCGCCTGAGAGGCCGCAATTTGCTTTGATGCTGGAGAATATCCAGGACCCGGGAAATTTAGGCAGCATGCTGCGGACGGCCCTAGGTGCCGGGGTGGAAGTAGTTTATTGCTCTAAAGGCTGCACTGATGTCTGGTCGCCCAAGGCCTTGCGCGGTGGGCAGGGTGCGCAGTTTCACTTAGCTGTGGTTGAAAACGCGGATTTACCAAAAGCCATGCAGGATTTTGCTGGCAATGTGTTTGCCACGACATTAGACGGAGATTCCCTTTACTCACTGGATTTGACCTCGTCCACTGCATTCGTGATTGGCAATGAAGGTGCCGGTTTGCAGGCTGAAACTATTGCTGCCGCCACGCGCAAGGTCAGTATCCCCACCGATGCACGCCTGGAATCGCTTAATGCTGCTACGGCAGCAGCAGTTTGCCTCTTTGAAAGAGTGAGGCAAATCGCATAAAGTAGTTGCAAACGATAATGATTATCATATACAATCCTGTTTAGTCAAAACTAGGATGGGGTTGTATTTTAATGAAGGTCAAACTCATTGCGCTGAGTATCTTTGCAGTTTATTGCCAAGCAGTAAATGCGGCAGACGATAATCCAGTAATCGCTTTCAGCGTGCCGCGCGTCGACGTGATTGGCAGTCAGTCACAGTGGTTCACTATGCCGAGTTCTGCTGCGGTGGTGAGTCAAGAAGAGATGGACAGTAGTCATGTGATGACTACCAGCGAAGCTCTGCGAAAGGTGCCTGGTGTCGTGACGCGGGATGAAGAAGGCATGGGTATGCGCCCGAACATCAGTATCCGCGGCCTGAACCCGACCCGCTCTACCAAAGTGTTGTTGCTGGAAGATGGTATCCCATTGGCTTATGCTCCCTATGGGGACAATGCAAGCTACTATTATCCTACGATCGATCGCTTTGAGAGCATCGAGGTCTTGAAAGGCGCAAGCCAGATCAAGTTCGGCCCGCAAACGATTGGCGGTGTCATTAACCATATCACCCCTAATGCGCCAGAAAAATTGAGTGGTCATGTCAGCGTGACTGCAGGCAATCGCGATTACCTCAATACCAAAGTCAATGTGGGCGGCAGTGGGATGCTCCTGGATTACACGCATAAACAGGGCGAAGGAGCGCGCGATAATACCGAACATAATGTGGATGACTTGAACTTCAAAATCACCAAAACAATTAATGATGACCATGCGGTGACCTTGCGGGCTAATTATTTCAGCGAGGATTCCCAAGTTAGCTACACTGGTCTGACACGCGCCGAATACAATAATTTTGGCGGGGAGTACAACCCGTTCAAACATGATGATTTCGAGACTACCCGTTACGGCACATCGTTAACCCACGACTGGCAGATCAACACCAATGCCTTGCTGACCACCAATGTGTATTACAGCCATTTCGACCGTGACTGGTGGAGGCAGCAAAGTAACTCGTCAGCTGGCAATATTGCCGCAGGTGTCGGTTGTGCGGCTGTCGGTGCCGGACGTATTGCCGGTTTGGCGGTTGATACGGATACTTGTTTGGGTAATCAAGGGCGCTTGCGCACCTATGAAACTTATGGTGTCGAGCCTCGCCTAAGCCTGAATCACGGTTTGGGGTTGCTGGAAATGGGCGTAAAAGCACATTATGAAACACAAGATCGTAGGCAAAAGAACGGTACCTCGCCTACAGCGCGCACCGGCACTGTGGTCGAAAACAATTATCGCGAGACGGATGCATATGCCGGTTTTATCAGCAATAGGTTTGATATCGGTAATTTCAGCATTACTCCAGCTGTGCGTTACGAGCATGTAGAGAATAAGCGCAAGAACCGTCTGACAGGCGCGCAAGGTGAAGCTACCCTTCATGAATGGATTCCGGGCATCTCCTTTGCCTACACACCGAACAGTCAATATACGTTCTTCGCAGGTGTGCATGAGGGATTTGCCCCGCCAAGGACGGAAGACCTGATCTCCAACACGGGTGGTTCTGTGGATGTGGACCCGGAGAAATCCACTAATTATGAAGTTGGTTTCCGTGCTCATCCCACAAAGCACTTCAGTCTCGAGACGACCGCGTTCTATAACGATTTCGATAATCTTGTCGCGGTAGGTTCGGTGGCCAGCAATGTAGCTTTGTCACAAGGTAAAGCAACTTTTGCAGGCCTGGAGATTTTGGGTCGCTATGAGTTCGACAGCGGCATCTTCACGCGCGTTGCCTACACCTGGTTGCCGGTGGCAGAACAGGATTCCCCATTCCGTAATGTGTCTACAAACGCTATCGTGGGCGGCAGCGAGTCCGGCAATCGACAGCCATATGCACCCAAGAATACAGTGACTGCGGCCTTGGGTTATAAAGTCGGCAACTGGGATGCTATGATCGAGGCAGTGCATGTGGGAAGGCAATATGCGGACTTTGCAGAGACCAAGGCCGTGGATGCGACTGGTCAGTTAGGCGAGATCGCTAGTTATACCATCTATAACGCGGCGGTTAACTATAAACTGCCGGAACACAAAACCACCTTGTTTTTGGTAGGCAAAAATATTTTCGATAAAGACTATATAGTAGACCGTACGCGTGGCATCCTCACAGGAATGCCCGCATTGATTCAGGTAGGGGCAAGGTACGATTTTTAGGCACCTTCTCCAACTGCCACTGTGTTATCGCCCAGCGCCACACTTCACTGAGTGTGGCGTTTTTTATTTCTGCCGGGGGCTGCTGGCCTAAAAAAATCAATGCTTCAAACACAAGCATTGGCGCGGCTTCCGGGATAATGGCTTTAGCCAGCGTTTGCTTGCTCAGTTTCTCGCCGACTGCGTTCACTGCCACAGGTACATGCGCATAGCGCGGTGTGGGAAAGCCAAGCAGGCGCTGAAGGTAAATCTGGCGCGGCGTGGAGTCCAGCAGGTCTGCACCGCGTACCACGTGTGTCACACCTTGTGCTGCATCATCCACGACTACCGCTAGTTGGTAAGCAAACAAACCATCTGCGCGTTTGATGACGAAATCTCCAATGTCGTGTGCCAGATTCTGCGTGATTTTGCCTTGAATCGCATCGTTAAAAGTGATTTCATCATCCAAAGCCATTGCCCTGAAAGCCGCATGGGCATTGGTCTTTGGGGTATGTTTCAAACATGTTCCCGGATAGATTGCGCCTTCGATGCCACTTGAAGTGGCGGAATCTGCAATCTCCTTGCGGCTGCAGGTGCAAGGATAAACGACAGTTTGCCTTTTCAGCGACTCCAGCGCTAGCTCGTAGGCATCTGCGCGCCGGCTTTGGTATAGGACACTACCATCCCAGGTAAAGCCAAACGCTTCCAGCGTCTTGAGGATATCATCAGCAGCGCCGGGCATTTTACGTGGTTTGTCCAGGTCTTCCATGCGTACCAGCCATTTGCCGCCATTCGCTTTCGCGTCGCAATAACTGGCGACTGCAGCAATGAGCGACCCAAAATGGAGCGGGCCGGTGGGGGATGGCGCGAATCGTCCAGTGTAGGCCATAGGCTAATGTGGTAATGCGGAATAAGGTGGGATATGCCAGTTCTGCAATTGAGCACCCAAAAGCTGCAGATGGCATGGCAATCTATCTGCGCCATTGGCGCTGACCTCAAATGTGTAATGTCGGGTGATTTGCATGTGCCCGCGCGGGTCACGTCCAAATCCAAGCTGCGTGCAAGCTACCGTTTCGTCCAGCAGTTGCAGGTTGCAGCGCTGTGCAAGCTGGCGGCCGATGTTGATGGCGACTTCACGCTTGGCGATGCTGTCCAGCCAGAACCATGCAAGCGCGGCTAATAGTACAAGTAACATGATTTCAAACATAAACTGTTTCGCCTAACAAATGCCAGCAAAAAATAATTGGCTGGCATTTGCAAAAAATGATGATATTATTCAATCAATTATACGGTAGAATTCGTGATAATCATTAAATTCTTGCTGCGATGACGATACAAGAGCGTGAACAGGAAGCGTTGGAAGTTTACCTTAAGCTGCTGAAAAGTAAGGGCTTTGGCCCTGATACTTTTGCAACGCGCGTCGAGTTTCTGAATCACCTGATGCCCTTGTTGGCAAATAAACCTCTGGTTGGTGCGCAGTACCGCCAGACAGTCGAGACACTTATGGACAGTATCCCGGAAGCAGATTGGCCGGAGAGTCTGGTTATAGCTCGCGAATATTTTCCTTTCTGGATCAACGACATAAAGGCGGTAACAATGCTTAGCAAGGTGGTGACGGAAGATGCGTTACCCATTGACTGGAAACCTATGCATGTCGAACTGGCACACTTATGGAACACCGTGGATCAGGAGAAGTTCGGCACTGCTGAAGCCTGGGCGATCAAAGCTTACACCAAAGCATTGCGTAACGAGAATGCCGAACAGGCCTTGATAGATACCCGTCTCAAGTTGGTCAAGATTCTACTGGTGCGCATCAAGGATGCCCCCGTGAAGGACAATAAGGCTTACCGCATCGCAGTGGATGCCACGCTGCCATTATTTGAGTTGAAAAAGAACCGCCGTCTTTTTCTTTCTGTGGTTCGCGAGTTCTTCTATTTCTGGTCCGGCAATCCTGACGCCGAGAAATATATCCTGAATGGCAACACCGTCAGTATGGTGTAATCGCACAAATCTTGTGCGATGCACGCACTATAGCACCAAAATGGTGCATATTAATAAATATAAATTTTACAAGCTATTTAAAAACAATCACTTGCTAATGGCTTGATTTTTGCTTTTCTACACGCGCATTTCAATTTTGTCATCATTCAAAATAAAAGCGGTTAGGAGAAAACAATGGAAGCACAAGTAGCTGGCTTGGTGTCGGCGGGGGATGTGTTATTTGTATTGCTGGGCGCAATCATGGTGCTGGCGATGCATGGCGGATTTGCGTTCCTGGAACTAGGAACGGTCCGGCACAAGAATCAGGTCAACGCGCTGGTCAAGATCATGGTGGACTTCTCGGTTTCTACCATCGCATATTTTTTTATCGGTTACAGCATCGCTTATGGTGTCGATTTCTTGCGCGGTGCAGAGACGCTAGCCGCAAAGAACGGCTATGACCTGGTGAAGTTCTTCTTCCTGCTGACGTTTGCGGCAGCGATTCCAGCGATCATCTCCGGTGGCATCGCTGAACGCGCCAAGTTCAATCCACAGCTGGCCGCCACATTCGTGCTGGTAGGGTTTGTTTACCCATTCTTCGAAGGGATAGCCTGGAACGGCCACTTTGGCTTTCAGGCGATGCTGGAAGCCAATTTTGGCGCCAAATTCCGTGATTTTGCCGGTTCCGTCGTCGTGCATGCGATGGGCGGTTGGATTGCTTTGCCTGCTGTGATTCTGCTGGGGGCTCGTAATGGCCGCTACAGCAAGGATGGACGCCTGCACGCTTATCCGCCTTCCAATATCCCTTTTCTGGCTTTGGGCGCATGGATGCTGACGGTGGGTTGGTTCGGCTTCAACGTGATGTCAGCGCAGAGCATTCAAGGCATTTCCGGGCTGGTAGCAGTGAACTCCCTGATGGCGATGGTTGGCGGTACTTTGGCGGCACTGGTGATAGGCAAGAACGACCCGGGCTTTGTACATAACGGACCACTGGCTGGCTTGGTTGCGGTGTGCGCTGGTTCTGATGTCATGCACCCACTCGGTGCACTTGCGACTGGTGCTGTCGCTGGCGCACTGTTCGTTTGGGCATTCAATATGACACAAAGCAAGCTTAAGATCGATGATGTGCTGGGTGTATGGCCTTTGCACGGATTGTGCGGTGCCTGGGGCGGAATTGCGGCGGGTATCTTTGGGGCCAAGGCCTTAGGTGGTATGGGTGGCGTGGCGTTCATGTCGCAGCTGATTGGCACGCTCACTGGCGTTGTCATCGCACTTGTCAGCGGGCTTGTGGTTTATGGGCTGCTGAAAAAGCTAGTGGGAATTCGTCTGGACGCCGAAGAAGAGTTTGATGGCGCCGATTTGAGTATCCACAAAATCAATTCGACGACAGAAGACTAGTATTTAAAATAGTGTAAGAATGTAAAAAAGCCCGAGACAGTGTGCTCGGGCTTTTTACATTCAGGCCGCTCGTTTGGCTTCGAACGGGTGAGATGTGTTTTTGTATTCAGCCAACAGCTTGTCGATGTTAGGTTCGCCATTCACTGCGTTTTTGATAGCTTGTTTGGTGGCTTGATAATTCCAGTCTTGAACTCGCTCATCCATATCCGCGCGGGTGCTGATATAAACACCGACACAGATGAAAATGTTCTCTACTTCTTCCTTGGGAATGGTGCCGTCTGCCACGCTATCCATCACCGCCATGGCGACACCACGCTGAGCCGGGCCAAACATCTGCACTGCTTGCTTCTCATTCTTGATGGTGACTTTGTTAAACATCACAGTTGCGGGCTTGACCATCATGTTAGGCGCAACAATGGCCAACAGTCCATTGGCGCCTTGTTTCTGGTCAGTCAGCGTCCGGCAAAATGCCTCTTCTGCATAACTGCCACGCGGGCCCATCACCAAATCGATATGCGCTACATTGCGCAAGTCAGGACAGTTCTCGATACCTGGACGGTTTTCCACTACCAACGCTTCGCCTATCAATACACGATCAATTTTGGCCATTTTGTGTTCCTCCTTATTCATTGTTGTGACAAGAAGTTCTCCTAATTTATAAGACACTCCAGGCAATGAAAAGTGCGGCGCATGCTACACTTATGCATGCCAAAATTTCATGTCATCATCCCAGCTGCCGGTGTGGGTAACCGCATGGCGAATGCACTTCCCAAACAATATATCGCACTTGCAGGCAAGCCTTTGGTAGCGCATGTCATTAACACCTTCTTCAACCACCCTGTGATTACCAGCATACATCTAGCCTTGAGTCCGGATGACCAGTTCTGGCGTACATTGACCTTGAACCCGGACAGCAAACTGCGGCTGCATTACACGGGTGGCGCTTCGCGCAGTGAGACGGTGCTGAACACCTTGAGCGTTATCGAAGCAGACAGTGATGATTGGGTGCTGGTACATGATGCAGCACGCCCTGGGCTAACCGCTGCTACTCTGACCCGATTGCTGGAGGCATTGCAAAACGATGCAGTGGGAGGGCTGCTGGCTTTGCCGGTGGCGGATACGCTTAAATTGGCACAAGGTGAGAATCGTGTCCAGAATACGATTTCACGTCAGAACCTGTGGCGTGCGCAAACACCGCAGATGTTCCGTTTTGCGACATTGCATCAGGCGTTGCGTCAATTTGCAGGTACGCCTACCGATGAGTCGGAAGCGGTTGAGGCGCTGGGTTTGCAGCCTAAACTGGTGGAGGGTGAATTGCGTAACCTTAAGGTGACATATCCGCAGGATCTGGCTCTATTGGAAATGTTATTTGCTGCAGAGAGCGCGAAAGGATAATGATGAGAATCGGGCACGGATTTGATGTACATGCTTTGGTGGCTGACCGAAAATGCATCATCGGCGGGGTGGATATCCCGCATGACAAAGGGCTTGATGGTCATTCCGATGCGGATGTGCTGTTACATGCGATCTGCGATGCGTTACTGGGTGCTGCGGCACTGGGGGATATCGGCAAACATTTCCCACCAACCGATATGCGATACAAAGGCATCGATTCGCGTGCGCTGTTGCGGCACGTTATCGGCTTGCTCAAGAAAAATGGCTTCAGTGTTAATAACATCGATGCGACTGTCATCTGCGAAGCGCCCAAACTCAGCCCGCATACCGCGCAGATGTGCGCCAATATCGCCGCGGATTGCAGCGTCGATATTGGATGTGTCAACGTAAAAGCCACCACTACCGAGAGACTGGGTTTCACAGGCCGCAAGGAAGGCATTGCCGCCGAAGCGGTTTGTACCATCATTGCTGCTAAATAATCATGTTTCGCTGGTTCGAGCAGCTAGTCAGCCCGTTTCCTGAAACGATCATCCAGGCTCCTCCCAGGCGTTTCTGGTCTTTCGTATGGGCGGCGACCAGGGGTATGCGGCCCTATATTGTGGTGATGGGCTCGCTCACCGCATTGATAGGCGCGTTCGAGGCTTTCCTGTACGCCATGATGGGCGGCGTGGTGGACTGGCTTAGCCACATTCCGCGCGAGAATTTCTGGCAGCAGCAAACTGGCTATCTGCTTGCGGTGGGTGGCATCTTGTTGGGCAGCACTTTACTGGTGTTTCTGCAAACCTTGACCAAACATCAGACACTGGCTGGCAATTTCCCCATGCGTAACCGCTGGGTGTTCCACCGTTTAATGCTGAATCAAAGCTTAAGTTTCTATCAGGACGAGTTCGCCGGCCGCGTGGCGACCAAGGTGATGCAGACCGCGCTCGCAGTAAGAGATTTCTGGTTCATCATCGCCGACATCATGGTGTATGTAGTCATCTATTTTGCCACCATGGTTTCTGTTGCGGCCAGTTTCGATGCCCGCATCATGTGGCCGTTCGTTGCATGGGTGCTGGCTTACAGCGGTGCGCTGGTCTATTTTGTGCCACGCCTGAGCAAGGTCTCTCAGCAGCAGGCCGATGCCCGCGCGATGATGACCGGCCGCATCAGCGATGCTTATACCAATATCAGCACGGTAAAACTGTTCTCTCATGCTGGGCGCGAGGCCGAGTACGCCCAAGGGGCGATGCATGAATTCCTGAACACCGTCCATCAGCAGATGCGGCTGGTGAGCTGGGCCGAAGTCATCAATCATTTCTTAAGCATGTGTCTGGTAGTTTCCAGTACCGGCGTGGCGCTGTGGCTGTGGAGCAAGGGCGAGGTGACCGTGGGTGCGGTGGCGGCAGTGGCTGCCATGGCGATACGTCTCAATGGCATCTCGCACTGGGTGATGTGGGAGACGACTTCACTGTATGAAAATGTGGGTACTGTGCTGGACGGCATCAACACGCTGGCGCAGCAGCACAGCATCGTCGATGCGCCAGACGCCAAATCCTTGCAGGTCAAGCAGGGGCATGTCGTTTTTCAGCAAGTCGATTTTGCCTATGGCGCACAGCGCCAGATTCTAAGCGGCTTCCAGCTCGATATTCAGCCGGGCGAGAAAGTCGGCCTGGTCGGGCGATCTGGCGCAGGCAAGTCCACAATCGTCAATCTGCTGCTGCGGTTTTACGATGTGCAGGGCGGAAAAATCCAGATTGACGGACAGGATATCAAAGCCGTGACGCAGAACAGCCTGCGTGCGCAAATCGGCATGGTCACACAGGATACTTCCTTGCTGCATCGCAGTGTGCGCGAGAACATCATCTATGGTCGTCCGGATGCGACAGAGGATGAGGTGATTTCTGCCGCCAAGCGCGCCGAAGCACACGATTTCATCATGCAACTGCGCGATGCTAAAGGCCGCACGGGTTATGATGCGCATGTGGGCGAGCGCGGGGTCAAGCTCTCCGGTGGCCAACGCCAGCGCATCGCCATCGCGAGAGTGATGCTGAAAGACGCGCCGATACTGATTTTGGACGAAGCCACCAGCGCGCTGGATAGCGAAGTGGAAGCAGTGATCCAGCAGAGCCTGTATCAGTTGATGGAAGGCAAAACTGTCGTTGCTATCGCACATCGCCTATCCACCATTGCCGCGATGGACAGGCTGATCGTGCTGGATGATGGCAGAATCGTGGAGCAGGGTACCCACAAACAGTTGCTAGATCACAATGGCCTATATGCTAACCTGTGGGCTAGGCAAAGCGGTGGTTTTTTAGCCGAGGATTGATGATTTTTGCCCGGATTGAATCAAAAATCCACGCGAGACCAGAAGAACATGATATTGCCGTTATTGTGACCGCCCGGTACATAGGATGCGTTCACGGATACTTTTTTATAATTCACCGAAGCGACAGGCAACAAGATAGGGAATGGAATGTAGCTTCTGATGTCGCGGCGCCCTGTCATGCCCACAGTAAACCCAGCGCCTGCATGAAAACCGGATTGATTTCCACATAACCATTCATGACTATATCCGGCGACATATTGCGGGTCGCTGTGCGAATCCAAGAACACCATACCGTACAGACCTTGCCAGGTATTGTTTGTGTAAAGGCTTCGGCCGTAACCCACGCCCCAGGTGTTTTCCCTGTATTGATCTATTTTATCCCGGTCATAAGCGAAGCGCATGTGATGACCATAAAAAGGCAGATACAGCGAGTGGTTACCTTGTGCCCAGGTTTTGCATATATTTTGGCTGGCGCGGTCAATGATACCGTCGCCTTCGCCACATTCGGCAATACTAGGTAAGGGAGTGGATAAAATGCCGGCTAAAATCCCGGTGACGATTTTCTTCTCCATAAAACGGTAGAGGCTATTCTGCATAAAAAATTCCCCAGTCTCTCGATATCATACCAGTTCATGACATGTCGGTAATCGATAGACGAAATACCCATGATAATGGCAGAATCAGCCTAAGCCAAGGAGAATTCAATGAACGAAAACGAATCCAGACCACCTTTTCCACCATTTACCCGAGAGACGGCGATACAGAAGATACGCATGGCAGAAGATGGCTGGAACAGCCGCGACCCGCAGCGCGTCTCGCTGGTTTATACGCCGGATTCGCAATGGCGCAACCGTGCCGAGTTCCCCAAAGGCCGCCAGCAAATCGTCGAGTTTCTCACCCGTAAATGGGCAAAAGAGCTGGATTACCGCCTTATCAAGGAGCTATGGGCGTTTGAAGGCAATCGCATCGCCGTACGCTTTGCCTACGAATGGCACGATGATTCCGGCCAATGGTTTAGAAGTTACGGCAACGAGAACTGGCAATTCAACCCGCATGGCCTGATGGAGCTGCGTTACGCCAGCATCAACGATTTACCTATCAAGGAAAGCGAACGCAAATTTCACTGGCCGCTTGGCAGAAGACCGGATGACCATCCGGGGTTAAGTGAACTGGGATTATGATGTTTAAAGAGCTAGCCTTCGAATATTTTAGCACCTAGTCAACTCGAACCTTTCGTTCTAACTCTCTACGATATGCGTTCACTGCGTCTTTTGGCAAATGAACAAATTTAAGGATGTCTTCAAGTATTTCTGGATGCAAAGAAAGAGGAGAGTTTGTAGACTGCATATAGCGTTGTAGTCGAGCAGATTTTCGTACACGCATTCCAAAAAATAAATTTTGCCAAAGCAGAGGCTCTCTGGCAGGGTGTGCCTTATTTGCGATGATGCCCTCAAGCGCCCCACCTATGATGTGGAAAGTATGTGGTGGTTTGTTTTCACTATGTTCGATCGTTTTAATTTCGATTTCTAGCATTTGCTTTTTTTCACCATTAAGCAAACTGATTTCGTAATTTAGAGCCCTGCAGTAGCGTCTGATGTCCCAGACAGCCATGTCTAGTTGCATTATTTCTAGCCCCATGACATGGAATGGGGTTTCCAAATACCGGAACCGCCCGTATGTATCAAGATGGCCTATTAAATCACGACTTGGCTTTTGTAAACGTAATTCGAAAGGAGCATGCTTTTTTAATAAATCTAGTGCAGAGCTCAAATCATGACCGACATCTTTAGCCTCAATGCGGTTAAGCAGCAAAATACATTTGAGATACTTTTCGATTGCTTGAAGACTAGACCAAAGAAACTGAGGTACTAATTTTGCTCGATATGCCATCCGTGCAGAAATGTAGTCGTAATCGGCGACATCACGGAAACAACGAATTGCAAAATTGTTAATCAATATCTCTTTGTTCATAGAAAAGCTTAGTGGTATATAGTTTAAATATAATTATTCGTAGATTAGCTGTTATTTAAGCCTTCAATAACACAATCACAGCGCCGCTACCGCCGTCTTCCGGCTTGGCTTGGGCGTATGCGATGACTTCATCGCGCTGCATCAGCCAACTGCGCAGTTTGTGTTTCAGTACCGGTTCGCGGTTGCGCGAGCCGAGGCCTTTGCCATGCACGATGCGCACACAGCGGATGCTGCGTTTTTTGCAGGCGTTTAGGAAATCCGCTACGTACATGCGCGCTTCGTCGCTGACCAGGCCATGCAGATCGATTTGCGCCTGCACCACCCAATGTCCGCGCCGCAGTTTGCTGAGAATGGAAGGGGATTGGCCTTCGCGCAGGTAGAGCAGTTCTTCGCCGCTTTCAATTTCGTGCGCAGGTACATAGTCATCGCTAAGGGAATCGCGCAGCGCCTGCTGCTCGTCGCGGATGAATTGCTTGGGGATAGGTTTGACGCGTTTGATAGGCGCGTGTTTGGGTTCCGTCGTGAGCGGGCGAGCGTCTTTTACCGCCTGGCGGAACAGGTGCAGTTCCTTATCTTTGTCATCGTTTGCGCTCATGATGCAAGATGATAGCGGAATCCTCGCGTGCGCGCATTCATTACAAATTTCATTGCCCTGAAAGGCAAGCGGGATGCGCTTTACAGGGCATCCCGCTTGATAATGAATGAAATACGCTTATTTCAAACTAGTCAGGTAACGTTCCGCATCCAGCGCAGCCATGCAGCCAGTGCCGGCACTGGTGACAGCCTGACGGTAGATGTGGTCTTGCACGTCGCCCGCTGCGAATACGCCCGGCACGCTGGTAGCCGTGGCGTTGCCGCTGCGTCCCATTTGCGTGACGATATAGCCGCCTTCCATTTCCAACTGGCCTTCAAAGATCTGCGTATTCGGTTGGTGGCCGATGGCGATGAACACGCCCTGCAGCGCGATATCTTTGGTGGCGCCGGTCTGCACGTTCTTGACGCGCATGCCGGTGACACCGGTATTGTCGCCCAGCACTTCGTCCAGCGTGGAATTCAGCTCCAGCACTATCTTGCCTTCTGCCACGCGCGCCATGAGTTTGTCTACCATGATGGCTTCGGCCTTGAACTTGTCGCGGCGATGTACCAATGTCACTTTGCTGGCGATGTTGGCCAGGTAAAGTGCTTCTTCCACCGCGGTATTGCCGCCGCCAATGACAGCGACTTCCTGATTGCGATAAAAGAAACCGTCGCAAGTGGCGCAGGCGGAAACACCTTTGCCGGCAAACGCTTCTTCACTGGGCAGGCCAAGGTATTTTGCCGACGCACCGGTGGCGATGATGAGCGCGTCACATGTGTATTCGCCATTGTCACCCACCAGGCGGATAGGTTTCTCTTTCAGGTGGGCAGTGTGGATATGGTCGAAGATCATCTCGGTGTTAAAGCGCTCGGCATGCTTCTGGAAACGCGCCATCAGCTCCGGGCCTTGTACGCCGTCGGCATCGGCCGGCCAGTTGTCCACTTCTGTAGTGGTCATGAGCTGCCCGCCCTGTGCCAAGCCAGTAACCAGCACTGGTTTAAGGTTGGCGCGTGCCGCATACACGGCTGCGGAATAGCCGGCAGGGCCGGAGCCTAGAATGAGTAAATGCGCGTGTTTCGTAGACATCTTGGTACTTTCTTAAATTGGTTTTCTATCAACCTGAGATTGTACCAAACGCGGCGATTTCAAGCCGCGTTTTTATGCGCAATATTCTGCACTTCTTAAATTTTAGGCACTTTACACAATTTGATTTTGTTATAATCGAAAGAATATTGTAGCTCTAATCTTTTGGCGATATTAAAGGTATATAACACATTGTTTTTCAATAAGAAATCAAGCGTAAGCAATGGCCGTGTCGTGCAGCCTCCCACTCCGCGTCAACAGCACCATGCGCATCTGGTGCGTGAGGCTTGGTGGCTGGCTTTGACGCTGGGAGGGTTGTTCCTGGCAGCGATTCTGCTGACTTACAGTCGCCAGGATCCTTCGTGGTCGCACATCGCCAGCGAAGATGCGGTCATTCACAATGCCGGTGGAGCAGTGGGTGCATGGGTGTCGGACATGTTGCTTTACCTGTTCGGCTTTTCTGCCTGGTGGTGGGTGGTGCTGGCATTCTATAGCGTCTGGCTGGTTTATCACCGTCTGGAAATGACCATCAGTGAACGTCCGTTCCTGATTTTCAACCTGGTCGGTTTCGGGTTGCTGCTGATAGCCTCCAGTGCATTGGAGGCTGGGCATCTGGTTACTTTGCCTGCGACGTTGCCTTTGGGCCCAGGTGGCATGATAGGGGACGCGGTAGACGGGATACTGCGCAGCATCCTGGGTTTTGCCGGGTCAACGATGTTGTTGCTGCTGCTGTTCGCTGTGGGGTTTAGCCTATTTACCGGCTGGTCTTGGATCATGATGACCGAGAAGTTCGGTGCAGGGCTGATCGCATCTTACGAATGGATGGTGGCGAAATATCACGATTGGGAGGACCGCAAGGCTGGCAAGGTCGTCGAGCAGCAGCGCGAAGAATACCTGGAGCAAGAGCGTAAGCGCACTGAGGATCGCGCGCCACTGGAGATCAAGCCGGCACAGACTGAGATCGTCAAGAGTGAACGTGTTCTGAAGGAAAAACAGACCAACCTGTTTGCGTCAGACCCGGATTCTCCATTGCCACCTCTGCATCTACTGGATGAGGCGAATAATCTTGTGGAACTGCCAAGCGAGGAGACGCTGGAATTCACCTCCCGACTGATCGAGAAGAAGCTTAGCGATTTTGGTATCGATGTGAAAGTGATATCTGCCCAGCCCGGGCCTGTGATTACCCGTTATGAGTTCGAGCCTGCCGCGGGTGTGAAGGGCAGCCAGATCACCAATCTGGCACGCGACTTGGCACGTGCGCTGTCTGTCGCCAGTATCCGCGTCGTCGAGACCATCCCAGGTAAGAGCTGCATGGGACTAGAGATTCCAAATGCCAAGCGGCAGATCGTATTCCTGTCCGAAATCATGGGCAGTCAGGTGTATGCAGACTTGCACTCTGCCGTGCCGATCGCGATGGGCAAGGATATCGCGGGAAATCCGGTAGTGGCCGATCTGGCAAGGATGCCGCACGTATTGGTCGCCGGTACCACCGGGTCAGGCAAGTCTGTGGCCATCAACGCGCTGATCTTGAGCATCTTGTACAAATCTGAAGCCAGCAAGGTGCGCATGATCCTGATCGACCCGAAAATGCTGGAGCTCTCCGTTTATGAGGGCATCCCGCATCTGCTTGCCCCTGTGGTGACTGATATGCGTCAGGCGGCAAATGCGCTGAACTGGGCCGTAGCAGAGATGGAGCGGCGTTACAAGCTGATGTCAGTGCTTGGCGTGCGTAATCTGGCTGGTTATAACCAGAAGATCAAGGATGCTGCCAAAGCCGGTGAATCCATCCCGCATCCCTTCAGTCTGACGCCGGATGCCCCAGAGCCATTGGAGGAGATGCCTTTGATTGTGGTGGTTATCGACGAGTTGGCAGACTTGATGATGGTGGTGGGCAAGAAAGTGGAAGAACTGATTGCCCGCCTGGCACAAAAGGCGCGTGCCTGCGGCATCCATCTGGTACTGGCGACCCAGCGTCCATCTGTCGATGTGATTACCGGCCTCATCAAGGCCAATATCCCGACGCGCGTCGCTTTCCAGGTTTCCAGCAAGGTGGATTCACGTACGATTCTGGATCAGATGGGCGCGGAGACCTTGCTTGGGCAGGGCGATATGCTCTACCTGCCGCCCGGTACCGGCCATCCACAACGCATCCATGGCGCGTTCGTCAGCGACCATGAGGTTCATCAGGTGGTGAACCATCTGAAATCATTCGGGGAACCAAACTATATCGAAGGTATTCTTACCGGTGAGGGAACCGCGGGCGGTGATGCCGGGGTTTTTCTTGCCGACGATGGTGGCGAAAAAGACCCGCTTTACGATGAAGCTGTAGACATCGTTCTGAAGAGTCGTCGTGCGTCCATTTCTTCCGTGCAGCGCCAATTACGTATTGGTTATAACCGTGCGGCGCGATTGATCGAGGATATGGAACGTGCTGGGCTTGTATCTGCCATGCAAAGCAATGGAAACAGGGAGGTGTTGGTAAAAGGCCAAACTCAGGATGACTAAGTATCTAATTCTATTCGGTATGCTGGTATACCAAGCTGCATGGGCTGATGGTGTATCCAGCTTGAGAGACTTCTTCAATCATACTTCATCCATGCGAGCAAAGTTTCATCAAGTGGTCATGGATAAGCAAGGGCGCAAGACACAGGAAGTCGATGGCACTATGCTACTGCAGCGTCCTAACAAATTCCGCTGGGACTACCACAAGCCTTATGAACAGCAGATCATCAGTGATGGCAATCAGGTATTCCTGTTCGACAATGAGCTGCAGCAAGTGACAGTACGTGACCTGAGTAAGACGATCGGTTCCAGTCCGGCGGCGATGCTGGCTGGCAGCGAAGAGGTGGAAAAAAGCTTCACGCTCAAGAACGCTGTGCGCAAGGATGGCCTGACTTGGGTGCTTGCTCTACCAAAAGACAAAGACAGTGGCTATGACCGCGTCTTGCTGGGGTTCAAATCCGATAAGCTGCGCAAGATGGAATTGTATGACAGCTTCAATCATGTCACCCATATTACCTTCGATGATGTAGAGCGTAACCCGGAACTCCAGACGGAAAATTTTCTGTTTACGCCACCCAAAGGTGTAGATGTCGTGGGTGAATAAATCCGCTCTCGTTGCAAACATGCAAAAACAGGCTGAATCAAATCTATCGAGACAGTAATTCGTTGTCTGGCGGGTATTATTTGCTAAACTCATACGCATGAGCATACGCACTCACACCAGAACGCTCCTTGCCGTGACCATGCTTTTCGCTTTGCCAGCGCTGGCGCATGATGCTGCACTCTCAGAAGCCGAGCAGTTGATACGCAAGGGCGACTTTAATGCGGCTTATCTGTTGCTGGAGCCGCTCGAAAGCCTGCGCGCCGGCGAGGTAGATTTTGATTATCTGTTGGGTGTGGCAGCTGTGGAGAGCGGCCATGCTTCGCGCGGCGCGTTCGCTTTGGAGCGCGTGCTGGCAGCATCCCCTGAACACCAAGATGCGCGTGCGGAAATGGCCAAGGCGCACTTCATTCTGGGCGAACGTGATGCTTCCAAGGCGGAGTTCGATCTGGTTCTGCAGCAGAATCCGGATGAGGCCACCACAAAAGCGATTCAGAAGCTTCTGACCGAGATTCAGAAGATCGAGGGAACCACTACGACTTTTGGAGCTTATCTTGAGTTCGGTCTCGGGGTTGACACTAACGTGAATAACGCTGCAAGCATCAGTTCTGTTAGTGTGCCTGCGCTAGGTGGTTTGTTGATTCCTTTAGACAGGGGGGCAAAAGAGCTTTCGGATAATTTTTTTCAGCTGGCGGGTGGCGCCTCATTCCGACATCCATTCAATGAACAGGTCTCTGTATTTGGTGCCGCTAGTTCCAGTAATCGCGTCAATAGCTCTGAGACGGATTTCGATACAGAATCTCTGGATTTTAATGCCGGTATCGTGTTCAAACCCAATACGGATAACCAGCTCTCATTCACACTGCAAGATAACCACTTTGATTTAAGTGGCGAGGACTTCAGGCGTGCCTATGGAGTAACTGGGCAGTGGCTACACCAGCTTGACCCGCGCAACCAGTTTGGCTTGTTCGCGCAGTATTCCGGCCTCAAATATGCCGGGAACAGTGAGCGTAATGCAGACCGGAAGATTATCGGTATGAATGCCGGGCACGCTTTCGACGCAAGTGACATTGTGTTTGCAAGTGTCTACGGCGGGCGCGAGGATGCAAGAAAAGGCTTGTTCGATTTCTTGAGTCAGGACATCGCCGGGCTACGCATGGGTGGTCAGTTCAAAGTCGCCAGTGCTTGGCAAGCTTACGCCCTTCTAGGGTATGAGTTGCGTGATTATGACGAGCGCGACCCGAGTTTTTTCACTTTGCGTCAAGACCACCAATATGATGCTACTCTCGGGTTAAGATATGTTCCAGCTCGCGATTGGTCAATCAGACCCCAGTTGAGTTTTACCAAAAATGATTCCAATATCGAGCTAAATGATTTTGACCGGACGATACTATCTGTTATCGTGCGCAAGGATTTTTTCTGGTAACTATTTCATTTGTTGAGTCCGCTGTGCCTAATTCACTCAATATCGCTACTTTCAATACACACAAAGGCTTGAGCAGTTTCAATCTGCGGCACACCCTGCATGAGCAGCGCCAGCTCATCCGTAAATTGCAGGCGGATATTCTGTTCCTTCAGGAGATATGCGGTGCACATGACCGGCATCGTGAGCTGGCTTATCGCGGTCAATATCATTTCCTGGCAGAGGACGGTTGGAATTTTGCAGTCTATGGGCGCAATGCCAATCGTAGCAAAGGCCATCATGGCAACGCTATCTTCTCCAAGCATCCGATTGTGCGGTGGGAAAACGAGAATATCTCAGAAAGCTCGGTCGAGCAGCGTGGTATGCTGCATGCTGAAATTGCTATTCCCGGCTGGAAGGAGCATCTGCATTGTATATGCGTACATTTGGGCCTGATGGGACGCTGGCGTGCACGGCAGTTGGAAGCGCTGAATGACCGTATCCATCGTATGGTGCCAAAGCATGCGCCGGTGATTGTCGCGGGGGATTTCAATGATTGGCGTCAAAAAGCCAGCCTGATCCTGAAGCAGCAAGATCTGCATGAGGTGTTCGAAACGGAACATGGCAAACATGCGCGCAGTTTCCCTTCCGTGATGCCGATTTTCCGGTTGGACCGTATCTACACGCGCGGCTTTGACGTGCGGGCATGCCAAGTGCATCACAGCCTGGCCGTTGCCAATATGTCGGATCATGTAGCTTTGTCCGCCAAACTGGTTGAATATCCGCATGTCGGGCGGTAACCAAATCACGCTGCTGAAAGACGGGGTGGAGTTCTTCCCGGCCCTGGAAACAGCTATCGATGAGGCACTGCATGAGATATACATTCAAACCTATATTTTTGAATTCGACCATATTGGCATACGTATTGCCAATGCGCTAAAGCGCGCAGCCCAGCGCGGTGTCTTGGTATGCGTGTTGCTGGATGGTTTTGGCTGCCGTACGCTGGACAAGTCCCATATCCAACTGCTGGAGCAGGCAGGCGTCAACGTGATGATCTACCGGCCTAGAATTTCGCCATGGACTCTCAAGCGCAACCGTCTGCGCCGCATGCATCGAAAAATGGCCGTGATTGATGGACGGGTGGGTTTTGTCGGCGGTATCAATATCATTGATGACAACAATACGCCAGACCATGTGCCGCCGCGCATCGATTATGCGGTGCGTGTCGAGGGCTTTCTGCTGCAGTCAATGCGCCATAGCGTAACGACACTCTGGCAGAAAATGTCCTGGTTACATTTTCGCAAAAAGCCGCAAAGCCGCTTACCCAAGATTTTGCCCAAACAACAGGTGGGAAATATGCACGCCAAGCTTTTGCTGCGCGATAACGTAATGCACCGACGCGATATCGAAGATGCATATCTGGAATTGATTCGGCGTGCTGAACAGGAGATCCTGATCGCCAATGCATATTTCCTGCCGGGCTTGCGTTTCCGGCATGCACTAAGGGATGCAGCAAAGCGTGGTGTGAAAGTGATTTTGCTGCTGCAGGGCAGGGTGGAATATGTATTGCTGGATTTTGCTTCACACGCGCTCTATAGCCACTTACTCAGGGATGGTATTGAAATTCATGAGTATAGAAAAAGCTTCATGCACAGCAAGGTCGCTGTAGTAGACGGGCGTTGGGCCATGGTCGGCTCATCCAACATCGATCTGTTCAGCCTGCTGATGTCGCATGAGGCTAATGTGCTGGTGGATGATTTTGCCTTCGCAACGAACCTGCGGCAAGATCTGCTGCAAGCTATGGCAGCAGGTGCCGTCAAACAGACATTGGCCGATTGGCAGCAGCAGCACCATGTCAAACGGCTGTTTTCCTGGCTGGTCTATGGCCTTGTCAGGGTTATGATGGGTTTTGTCGGCTATTCGGAAAAGCGGACAGAATAACGCAGCGTCCAACTCGGTTATACTAACGTTTTCTGGATTACCCCACCACGCGCATGACCGACCTGTTCCAACCCGTTAGCCCGCAAGCCCCGCTTGCGGAAAGGCTGCGTCCCAAGACGCTGGATGATGTCGTCGGTCAAATGCATCTGCTGGGAGAAGGCAAGCCATTGCGGGTGGCGTTTCATTCCGGCAAATTGCCATCCATGATCTTGTGGGGGCCGCCAGGAGTAGGCAAGACCACACTGGCAAGGTTGATTGCCAACGCGGTCGATGCCGAGTTTATTCCTATTTCTGCTGTGTTGTCCGGTGTCAAGGATATACGTGAGGCAATCGAACGTGCCGAACTCACTTTGCAACAATCTGGTCGCAAGACCATCTTGTTTGTGGACGAGGTGCACCGGTTCAACAAAAGCCAGCAGGATGCTTTCCTGCCATTCGTTGAGAGCGGGCTCATCACCTTTATCGGTGCCACGACCGAGAACCCTTCGTTCGAGGTCAACAGCGCGTTGCTGAGCCGTGCGCAGGTCTTTGTGCTGAACAGTCTGTCGGAAGCTGAACTGGCACAGTTAATGGAACGAGGCCGTGCCCTGATAGCGCCAGAGGTTGTATTCACTGACGAAGTAAAAGAGCAGGTGCTGGCATACGCAGACGGCGACGCACGGCGTCTGCTTAACTTCCTGGAAAGCTTGTTTCATGCAGCAAGTGAGGCAGATGTCAAAACGATCGATGATGATTTCCTGCAAACTACGATGGCTTCCAAGCTGCGTCGTTTCGACAAAGGTGGCGAGGCATTTTACGACCAGATTTCCGCGCTGCACAAATCGGTGCGCGGCAGCAATCCAGATGCGGCTTTGTACTGGTTCCTGCGCATGCTGGATGGCGGTGCCGACCCGCTTTATCTGGGACGCCGCGTCATTCGCATGGCAATCGAGGATATCGGCCTGGCTGATCCAAAAGCGCAGACCATGGCGCTGGAAGCCTGCCAGATTTACGAACGGCTGGGCTCGCCGGAAGGTGAGCTGGCGCTGAGCAACGCCGTGATCTATTGCGCTGTGGCGCCCAAGAGCAACGCGGCTTACATGGCCTACAACCAGGCTAAGGCGTTTGTCGGACAAGATAAGTCGCGGCCGGTGCCATTACATCTGCGCAACGCGCCCACCAAACTGATGAAGGCGCTGGATTATGGCAAGGAGTATCGCTATGCGCATCACGAGCCGGAGGCTTACGCGGCAGGCGAGAACTATTTTCCGGACGACATGACGCCCCCACAGTTTTATCAGCCCACGCCGCGCGGGCTTGAGGGTAAAATAAGCGAGAAATTGCAGCATCTGAAAGATTTAGATAAAAAGGCCAAGAAGTAAATGTTAGATATCCAGCAGCTCAGAAATGATTTAGATAACGTTGTTGCGCGCTTACAGGCGCGAGGGTTCTCATTCGATGCGGATGCGTTTCGCGCACTAGAAGCGGAACGTAAAACCATCCAGACCAATACCGAAGCCTTACAGGCAAAGCGCAATGCGGCTTCCAAGCAGATTGGTATTGCCAAGTCAAAGGGCGAGGACGCGAGCTCGATTCTGGCGGAAGTGGCTGGCCTAGGTGATGAACTGAAGGCGGCTGAGGCGCAGTTGAACGATGTGCAAGCCAGGATGCAGGCGCTGATGTTAAATGTGCCTAATCTGCCGCATGAGAGCGTGCCGCAAGGCAAAGACGAAACTCAGAACAAGGAAGTGCGCCGCTGGGGAACACCGCGTACCTTTGATTTTGAGGTGAAAGACCATGCAGATGTCGGTGCGCCACTGGGACTGGATTTCGATACCGGCGCCAAGCTGTCCGGCGCCCGCTTCACCTTCATGAAAGGCCAGATTGCCAAACTGCATCGTGCGCTTGCGCAATTCATGCTGGATATGCAGACCGAACAGCATGGTTATACTGAATGTTATACGCCTTATATGGTGAACACCGAGACCTTGCTAGGCACAGGTCAGTTGCCAAAGTTTGAGGCGGATTTGTTCAGCATGATGCATAACGATGCCAAGATGTACCTGATTCCTACCTCCGAAGTCACGCTGACCAACAGCGTGCGCGCTGAAATCGTGCCGCTGGATGCTTTGCCTATCAAGCTGACGGCGCACACGCCATGCTTCCGCAGCGAGGCGGGCAGCTACGGCAAGGATACCAAGGGCATGATACGCCAGCACCAGTTTGATAAGGTCGAGATGGTGCAGATTGTGCATCCGGAAAAGAGTTACGAAGCACTGGAAGAAATGGTCGGCCATGCCGAACATATCCTGCAGCTGCTGGAACTGCCTTACCGCGTGGTTTCCTTGTGCACTGGCGATATGGGCTTTGGCGCTGCCAAGACCTACGACCTGGAAGTGTGGCTGCCGGCGCAGAACACTTATCGTGAGATCTCTTCGGTCAGCAATTGCGAAGCGTTCCAGTCGCGCCGCATGCAGGCCCGTTTCCGCAATGCACAAGGCAAGCCGGAACTAGTGCATACGCTGAATGGCTCTGGCTTGGCGGTGGGACGTACGCTGGTTGCGGTGCTGGAGAACAACCAGCAGGCCGATGGCAGCGTGACTATCCCGAAAGTGCTGCAGCCTTATATGGGCGGTAAGACAAAAATCACCACTTAAATCCCCGAGCGAAAAATATGCCTCTGGAGGCCAATCAATATGCGGCTTCCAGACTGCCTTCCGAAAGGTTTCAAATCGCCATGTCTGTCATGGCGATTTTGAAGCTCTCCTGCGTGCTGTCGTGCGGTGACTCAAAACGGCTGAGGATGTTGTAATAGCTGCGGATGGATTCTACGAAGATCACCGGCTGGCCGCAGCTGCAATAGCCATACTTGGCGTTGATGTAATAGTTGGGGTCATTCAGCATCACCAGCGTTTTTTTAACGTCGGCCCAACTGTCCGGGTTTAGTCCCAGCCGCTGCGCCAGAACTCTGGCATCCTCCAGATGCGCATAGCCGATATTGTACGAGGCTAGCGCCATGTAGATGCGGTCCGGTTCCGGGACACGGTCAGGAACGGTATCTATCAGCTGCTTGATGTATTTGGCCCCCGCCGGGATACTTTGCGCTGGGTCAAGCCTGTCGGTGACGCCCATGCGGTCTGCGGTATCCTCGGTTAGCATCATCAGCCCGCGCACATTGGTTGGTGAAGTGTTGAAAGTATCCCAATGCGATTCCTGATAGCTGATGGCAGCGATGAGACGCCAGTCTAGATTGGTGATTTCCTGCGCCTGTTTGAACAGCCTTTTGTATTTGGGCAGCAAAGTCTGGCTGCGTAGCAGGAAGGTCTTCACATCCAGGGGCTTCAGGCGCTTTGTGTTGCCATGATAGCGGTCGACCAGATTATGCAGCGTGCCATCCTTTTTGATCTTTTCAAAGAACACATTGGCTTTTTCCAATAGCTCGGGATTCCCGTCTTTAGGAAATGCCCAGGCAATCTTTTCCGGTTCACCCACTGCAAAAGCAACGGCCAGGTCAGGATGGTAATTCTGCAGCATCGACACCAGATGGCTGTCGGCGATGGTGTACTGGATCTCTTCATTGGCGACTGCTTCCAGCAATTGTTCGGAATGCACTGCATTGCGCTCCTCCCACATGATGCCGGGATTGTCCTTACTGAGTGCTTTCAGCCGCTCGACGAAGCTACTGCCGGCCGGCACTACGATATGCAGGCCGACCAGGTCTTTCATGCTTTTTGGCGGTTTTTTGACAGCATTGCGGTTGTATATCAGTTGCTGTTGTACATCTTCATACGGTGTGGAGAACTGCACGAACTTCTTGCGGTCTGCCGTCACGGATATATCTGCCGCAGCAATATCGGCCTTTTTGCTGATGATGCGGACAAGGGCTTGTTCTACGCTGGTTTCTACCTCGAACTTGACTTGCGTATCATTGCCGAGATATTGGCCAAACAGGATAGCTAAGTCGTATTCCAGTCCTGCGAACGCTTTATCATTATTGATGTAGTAAGTGTTTGGGCTGTTGATGGTGACGAAGGTGAGAACGTTTTCAGTTTGCTTGACGGGTGGTGGTGGGGTGGTTTTTTGTCCTGCATTCTCCTGCTTGCAGGCAGACAGGCTGAATAGCAGTCCTGTCAAAATGATGATGAGGTTCTTCAAACGCGAATCTCGCTGGGCGCCAACCTAACGCAGCCGTGTCTCGACATTGCCGTCCGCCGCAACCAGCGTGGCCGAGGCAAGTCCAAAAAAAATGCCGTGTTCGACGACACCGGGAATGTTGTTGATCAGTGCGTTGAGTTCGCCTTCCTTGATGGTTTTGTCAAACCGCATATCCAGCACCAGGCTGCCGTATGAGGTAATGGACAAGCCATCTTTAGCTGCGTTCGGGCGTAGGTCTCCAATGCCGCCCAATTTTTCCAGGCTGCGCTTGGCAGTTTGCCAGGCGAACGGCATGACTTCGATGGGGATGGCGTAATTAGTGCCGATGCGCTCCACTAGTTTGGATTTGTCTGCGACCACGATGAACTGCCCCGCCGCCTTGGCCAGCAATTTTTCCATCACCAGGTCATAACCGCGGCCTTTGAGCAGTGTCATGTCAGGGGTGATCTCATCCGCGCCGTCTACATACAGGTCGATGCTACTGACTTGCTGTAGACCGATCACGTTCAACCCAAGGCTTTGTGCCTTGATCATACTGATGTTGGAACTGGCGATGGTCGTGACTTTCAGTCCTTCTTCGGATTTGCGTCTAGCCAGCTCTTCAATGAAATAATTGGCCGTTGATCCTGTGCCAAGGCCAACCAGCATGTCGTTCTCTACGTATTTTGCAGCATGAATCGCTACCAATTGCTTGTCGTTCATGGTTGCCCCCAATTTATTATCATGCTTGTTGTCACTTGATGCATATCTGGCATCAAGGCGTACGTCACAAGGGTATAATAGGCAATTATCTGTGCCTAACCAAGTTAAAGTCGTATTCAGCCATGCAGTTTTCTTTGCCAGATTTAAGCCAAGTCAGCCGTTTTTCTTATGCTGCCAATGGCTTAGATAGCTTACTTCTAGCATCACATTCATGTCGCTTAAAAACAACAAAGAATCCGCTGTTGATTGTGACCGCCAACGCCTTTGAGGCCCAGCGCCTGCTCGAGGAAATCCCTTTTTTTGCAACAGAGATTCGAACACATCTACTGCCGGATTGGGAGACTTTGCCTTATGACGTGTTTTCGCCACATCCAGACTTGATATCCGAGCGGTTGGCTACCTTATACCAGATCAGCCAGGCCATGGCTGATGTGGTGATCGTGCCTGTTTCGACCGCTTTGCTGAAATTGCCGCCAGTGGACTATCTGGCTGCGCATACCTTCATGTTGAAGAAAGGCCAGAAACTGGAAGTTGAAGCTTTACGCCAGCAATGCGCCCAAGCCGGTTATCACCACGTGTCACAAGTCATCAGCCCTGGTGAGTTTAGCGTACGTGGCGGGCTGATTGACCTATTTCCGATGGGCAGCGTGCTGCCGTATCGGTTGGACATGTTCGATGATGAGATTGAAAGTATCCGTACCTTTGATGTGGATACACAGCGCAGCTTATATCCAGTGCCTGAGATACGCTTGCTGCCAGCCAAAGAGTTTCCGCTGGATGAAGCGGGTATCGCCAAGTTCAGAAGCCAGTTCCGTGAGCAGTTCGAGGGTGATCCGCAACGCGCCAAGGTGTATAAGGATGTTAGCAAGGGCATCGCCAGCGGCGGCATTGAATGGTATTTGCCGTTGTTTTTTGATGACACGGCTACGCTGTTCGAATACTTGCCGAAAAATACCCACATCGTTCTGCATGGCAACTTGGATAAGGCCGCTCAGCAATTCTGGTTCGACGCACAATCGCGCTACAAATTGCTGGCATATGACGCCGAGAAGCCGATTCTCCCGCCGGAAAAACTGTTGCTGAAAACCGATGCGTTCTTTCAGCATACACATGCGTTCTCCAGCTTAAGCCTGTCTCAGGAGCCTGCAGATGTCATGCCCGCGCTCGATATCGAGCGTCGAGCGGATAATCCGCTTCATAAGTTGCAGGGTTATTTAGCAGGTTCGAAACAGCGTGTATTAATCTGTGCTGAGAGTCTAGGCCGCCGCGAAACCATGACACAACTGTTTGCCGAACATGGCTTGCATGTGCCGCTAAGTGATGACTGGCAAAGCTTTTTAGATGCCGACGCTCCGGTAATGCTGACAGTTTCAACATTGCACCAGGGTTTTCAGCAGCAGGGTTTCGCCATCGTTACCGAGGCGGAACTATATGCCTCGACTGTGCGCCAGCAGCGCCGACGCGAGAAAGAAAAAGCCCGCAATACCGAGGGTATGCTCAAAGACCTGTCCGAATTACGGCAGGATGATCCTGTTGTACATGAACAGCATGGCGTGGGCCGATACAAGGGGCTGGTGAATCTGGATTTTGGCGAAGGCGAGACAGAGTTCCTGCTAATCGAATATTTTGGCGACGATAAGCTTTACGTGCCGGTTTCCCAGCTTTTTCTTATCTCCCGCTATTCCGGCGGACCGCCAGAAACAGCACCACTGCATCGGCTGGGAAGTGGCCAGTGGGACAAAGCCAAGAAGAAAGCACTCAAGCAGATTCGTGATACAGCAGCTGAGCTATTGAATCTGTATGCCCAGCGTGCAGCACGCCGTGGGCATGCTTTCACCCTGAGTCTGCATGATTATGAAGCGTTTTGTGAAGGTTTTCCATTTGAAGAGACCCCCGACCAGTTGGAAGCGATCGAGAACGTCATTAAAGACATGCAGTCTGGCCGTCCGATGGACCGCCTGGTGTGTGGCGACGTGGGCTTCGGCAAGACCGAAGTGGCTTTGCGTGCAGCATTCGTCGCAGTGATGGGCGGGCGGCAGGTAGCCGTTCTGGTGCCGACGACCTTGCTGGCGGAACAGCATTATGAGAATTTCTGCGACCGTTTTGCACAATGGCCTATCAAGATTGCCGAGATTTCGCGTTTCCGCACCGCCAAGGAGCAGGCTCAGGCGCTGCAAGGCTTGCAGAGCGGCGAAATTGATATCGTGATTGGTACGCACAGGCTCATTCAGAAAGACGTGCATTTCAAGAATCTGGGTTTGGTGATTCTTGACGAGGAGCACCGTTTCGGTGTGCGTCAGAAAGAGCAGCTTAAGGCCTTGCGCGCAGAAGTGGATGTGCTAACACTGACCGCGACGCCGATACCGCGTACCTTGAGTATGGCAATGGAGGGTTTGCGCGAGTTCAGTGTCATTGCGACTCCGCCTCAGAAACGACTGAGCATCAAGACGTTCCATAGCGATTATTCCGAAGGCTTGATACGTGAGGCGGTGATGCGCGAATTCAAGCGCGGCGGACAAGTATACTTTTTGCACAACGAGGTAGATACCATCTATGTGCAAAAGGAGAAGTTGGAAAAGTTCTTGCCGGAAGCACGTATCGGTATTGCCCATGGTCAACTGCGCGAGCGCGAACTGGAACATGTGATGCGTGATTTCTACCAGCAGCGTTTCAATATCTTGCTTTGTACGACCATCATCGAGACTGGCATTGACGTGCCGACGGCGAACACGATCATCATTAATCGTGCCGATATGTTCGGCTTAGCGCAGTTGCATCAGTTGCGTGGACGGGTAGGGCGTAGCCATCATCAGGCGTATGCATATTTGCTCACAGACCGCGATCGCACCATCACGCCGCAGGCACAAAAACGTCTGGATGCGATTCAGCTGCTGGAAGACTTGGGCGCAGGCTTCCATCTAGCTATGCACGATCTGGAGATTCGTGGTGCAGGTGAACTGTTAGGGGATTCGCAAAGCGGCGAGATGCAGGAAATCGGTTTCCATTTGTATTCCGACATGTTGAATCATGCTGTCAAGCAACTCAAAGCGGGTAAGGAGCCTGATTTGAATGCACCGCTGGGCGTGACGACGGAAATCAATCTGCATACGCCTGCGCTGCTGCCTAATAACTATTGCCCTGATGTCCATGAGCGCCTGGTGTTATACAAACGCCTCGCCAATTGCAATGATGATGAAGCGCTGGATGTGCTGCAGGAAGAACTGATCGATCGCTTTGGCTTGTTACCGGAACCCGCTGAGGCGCTGATGGCTTGTCACCGCCTACGCATAGAAGCTAAACCCTTAGGCATTATTAAAGTGGATGCCAGTGATAGCGCGATTCAATTGCAGTTCGACATAAAAGCAGACTTAGACCCATTAAAACTTATCAATCTACTCCAGCGCGATAAGCGCTGCCGCATGAACGGTCCGGACAAACTGCGCATGACGATAGAAGTTGGCAACTTAAAACACAAAGTAAGTCTGGTAAAAGAGCTGATGGATCAGTTTAAATAATTGATAGCTCAATTCGGGAAAATCTTATTTAAATAAAATTACTACTATCCCGATGATGGCGACAGTTGCCCAGCCTATTGCGTCCACATATTTATGCAATTGTTCTTCCATGCGTTTGCCACCCCATTTCATGAATCCAGCCACTAGGAAGAATCTGGAGCCTCGGCCAATAATGGAGGCTAAGGTGAAAGGTAGGATAGCCATGGATAAGGCGCCCGCAGCGATGGTGAATACTTTATATGGGATAGGGGAGAAGCCGGCCACAAAGATTGCCCAGAAACCGTAATCTTTGAACCAGGATTGCGCAGTCTGGAAATGCACCCAGTAGCTGCTGGTTTTGAGAGTCGGTTCGATGATGTCAAAAGCGAGCGCGCCAATCATGTACCCGAATAACCCACCAACCACAGAGGTGACCGTGGTCAGCATGGCAAGGCGCCAGGCTTTGGCGGGGTTGGCCAAGCTCATGGGTGCCAGCATCACGTCAGGAGGTATTGGAAAAAAAGATGACTCGGCAAAGCTAAGGGCGCCCAGATATAAAGGGGCGTTTGGCAATCTGGACCAGGCCATTACGCGCAGATACAAGCTGGAAAATATTTTCATGAAATTAAACGATGACCAAGGTTAAAACGGTTAATCAAACAGCGCTGCAAGCTTATTTAAAGTAAGCTGGATTGTACACGAATATGTGGCTGTACCCGGTATTAGGTTCGAGACATGTTAAATGATATTTTAGGGCTGGAATCGTTTGATCTTAGCTTCTTATGTTTTATCTGTGGCGTGGCGCAAAGATGGTCTGTCAAAAAGCCGTTCATGCTCATTGAAGATAGCGGATGTCTGGAAATAAAGATTGCGATAAGCTTCCGCGGTGCTCACGTTCCGGTTAAGTTCTGTGCACATCGTATTCACCATTTCCAATTTCTTGAGAATGGCTTCATGGGCTGCCAGGTGCGCCTGAAAACGGGCAGTGCGAGCGGTCGGCGTTAGGCCTTGTAACAACACTGCTTCTTCATGGGCGAAATGTTCTTCTGCGACTTCGACCCCATAAATCAATAACGAGTGCAGGCGCCCCTTGCATGAAGCATGCTTTTCGCTACTGCAGTTGGTGCAATCACCGGATTTTTTGATGTAAGTGCAGGTTTCGTGGATGTGTTCAAGGTGGCGTTTCAGCTCTAGGTGCCCATCTTTGATGCGTGCCAAGTCTTGCGCCGGGATTGTATAAAAAAACACCTGATCGATCGTAGCCATCGAATCACCTCGCGTTTTTTGTTGATACTCGAATGGTGCACATTTGAGTAAGAATGACTTTAAATGGTTCAGTTTTTTGTACTTTGATGTATATCATCCAAGTGCAAATTAATTAAGACTGATTAGAGGATTCCTGTTTCATACTGTGACGAGTTTGCCGATATTCAAGAAAAGGATAGCTTTCTTTATCGGTAGGTTTTCATTGGTAAATAGACTGGCATAACGTTCTAACTGCGGCAGGTGTGTCTGTGCGACGGCGTGTGCATTTTGCCCGGTGACATCCAGGCCAAGTTTGTAATCTATGATCCAGCGTGTGCCTGATTCGATGAACGTGCGGTCGATGACATGTTGCGTTTCTTCTTCTGAATAAAGCGCATATTCGGACAGTGCGCTTTGACGTGGCTGCAATACCCATTGCCCATCCGTACTGCTCACGGTGGCCTGCAAGGCGTAGAGCACTCGGCTCGCAGCAGCGCTGCTTTCATGATTGTCGTGGCCTTGCTGATGCATCCAGTGCTGCATCGCGGGTCCTGCTGTTGCCAGCCTAGTGGCATCCAATCTTTTCTGGGCGAGCATCTCCATATACAAATGCGCTAGCGTGCCCATATCCTTGTTGATATCGGGAGCAGCCTGAACCTGTTCTGCCAGTTGCACTGTCTGAGTGCCTGGTGTCGCTGCAGGAGCTGAGTCTGGGAGGGTGTCGACAGAAAGACGCATCAATTGACTGCTGAAATCTGCCAATTCGCTGATACCCTGACCGTTTATAGCAATCAATGACGCCTCTTCAAAACGTTCTGCGACACAAGACCAGAGCTGTTCCAGCAGACTGCCGGTCTGTGGTTTGCGTTCGTTCTGCTTTGTCTCGGATACCGAAGCGACCAGATGCAATTTGCGCTTGGCACGGGTAGCGGCGACATAGAGTAACCGGGCACTTTCGTTGCGGATACGCGCTTTTTCCAAGCCGTGCAGGAAATCGTAGATACCGGTCTTTTTCTTGCCGTTCTTGCTGAGCGGTGCAGCCAGCAGTTTTTCGCCAAAGTTCTCCCACAACATCAATGGCCGGTCATCATTGGCTGACTTGGCGTTGAGCGCTGGCAGAATCACACAATCGAACTCCAGGCCTTTGGATGCGTGCATGGTCATCAGCTGCAGGTTTGGGTTGCCGCCCAGATCAGGCTTGGCAAAGAGCTGCTGCATGCCGGCATCCAGCTGGGTAAAATCCACAAAATAACCCTGGCTGAGTTTTTCGACAAGGTCAAAGAAGGTCTGTACATCCCTCACATCGCCAGCGTCGATCAAGGTATTCACGCCGCGTAGCCGCATCCAAGTGGTTTCCAGCCAGCGCCGCAAGGGAATGCGGCCTTGTTCGGCCAGCGATTGGCGCAGCACTTGGCTTAGATGGGTGATACGCAGTTTGCCATCATCGCTGAGTTTGTCGATACGCGCATTGTCCTGCAATAGTTGCCAAATCGTCGCATGATGGTTATCCGCACATAGCGCGTGCAAATCAGCCAGTGTCAGGCCGCACCATGGCGCGCGCAGCATAGCCAGCCAATGCACGCGGTCGGCAGGATGCAGCAGAGCGCGCGTCAGGCTGAGCGCGTCCAGTACGGTCTGGCGCTCGTTCAGCGCTTCGATATCCACAGCCTGAAAGCTGAGTTGTGGGAATTCGTGCCGAATCACCGAGACGAGGGTACGCAAGTGCGAGCGACTGCGTACTAGCACTGCAATGGTTTGTAGAGGATGATTTGCTTGTTCCTGCGTAATTAGGCTGGCGATATGGCGCGCTTCATAAACCCTGGCAGCACTGCTGTCTTGTTCATTGCTGATGACGAGCGCATGCATCTCCACGCCGGCATCTGTTTGTGGTGGCTTTTGTGGAGTGGCAGGGCGGTATGCGATGGCCGCCTCATGCGGGATATCATGCGGTGGAAAGATACGCGCGAAACTATCATTTACCCATGCAATCATCTCAGGGTGTGAGCGATTGTTCAGGCTGAGTTTCAGCGATTTGAGCGGTATATGACCGATGCCATGTTGGCTGGCGTACAGGAACTCTTTGACATCTGCCTTTCGGAAGCGGTATATGGACTGCATCGGGTCGCCTACACAGAACAATGTACGGCCATCGCCCGGTTCCCAGCCTTGCGTCAGCAGTGTCAGCAGATGGATCTGCGTCGGACTGGTGTCCTGGAATTCGTCTACCAGCAAATGAGAGATCTGGTAGTCAAGCCGTAACACAAGGTCAGTGGCATCGGAGAGTGCGCGGATGGCCGACTGCGTGATCTGTACGAAATCCACCTCGTTCTTAGCCTGGAACACGCCCCATAAATGTGCAGTGGCTAACTTGAGCGATTCGCTGAATGCTGATATCAGATTGGTGTTGCGAGCAATGTCGGCCTCATCGGTCTGTGGTAATTTTGCTAGCACCTGCAGCGGGTTTGGGTCGGCAATCAAGGCGCAGACTTCGAAAAAGTTTGCTTTATGGCGGTCCGTGTCTCCTGTCTTGTCGGGCGGGAAGCCTTCGCTAGCCGTAAGCCTTTTCCGGAATGTGCCTGATTGTGTCAGCAGGAAATCGGCAAGTAACAGCCATTTATCCAGATCCTCAAGACATATGCCTAGTGGCGTATCCCAATCCTGTAGCGCTTTGAGAGGGGCATTCTCAGGCAAGTTGGCTGTGGCATAACGTAGCGTTGGCATCAGCTTTATTTGTACATCGCCGGGAAGCGCGTCCAGACTGGCTTGCAGGGCAGTGGAAATCACCTCGGACAATATCTGTTTTGTTTGTGCAGCGATACTAGCGCTGTCCATATGCTCACCAGCCAACAAAGGCAGCCATTGGTCGCGTCGAGCCAGCATGCTGGCCAGTAACGTGGTGAGTTTTTCGGCCTGATTGTCCAGAAAGGCCAGCACGGTGCTGATAGGGTCATCGGTACTGGTTTCCTGGGCGACTTGCGCGATGGTCTTTTGGGCTGCCTCGGTGTAATGCGGGGTAGCGTCATCGACCAGCATCGGCTGCCCGCCAAAACGGCTCAGCAGCGGCATCTGTTGCGTCAAACTACTGCATAGCGCATCGATGGTTTGGATGCGCAACCGCGCCGGTTGGGACAGCAGTTGCCAGCCCAGTTGTGCGTCGCGCTTCAGGGCTTCCTGTGCCAAGGCGCGCGTCTGCTGCTTATGCGGCTTATCTATAGGTATGTCGTCAGCCGCTTCCTGCAGGCTTTTGAGGATGCGGCTGCGCATCTCGGCCGTAGCTTTATTGGTGAAAGTGAGCGCGATGATCTCTTCCGGGGCACTGACGATGGACAGCAGCTTGAGATAGCGCTGCGTCAGCAGCTCGGTCTTGCCTGCGCCAGCAGGGGCTTCCACGATGAACGAGCGCAGCTCAAGCGCTTCCAGGCGATTCACCGAATCTTGTTGAAGCAGGTCGATATCGCTCATTCTGTCGGCCCAGTCTGCAAGTGTTCGAATTGCCATTCGCGCTCGGGCAGCCGCAGCAAGGGTTTGACATCGCAATAAGCCAGGTCGGCTTCGTTGGTGAAACGGGTATTGGCTACGCCTTGCATGACTTCCTGCGCCAACAGGTGCAGGCTGTTCTGCCAGTGCTCGAGCAGGGCATTAAAGCTGCCAAAACCCTTCAACTTGCTTTGTGCGCCCAAGTCCTGAATGGCCTTGATGCCTGCGCCGAAATCCAGGGCGCTTGCCCCGCTGAATTTGCATTCCTCTGCATTGACGCGGGCAAAACACGCTGCCACGACCTGCTCGCCCTGCATGGCGATGGATGCATACAAAGGGATCTGTGGCTCGGTGATTCGGTCAGCCGTCCAAGCGGAGGTATCCGGCAGACGGCCGGTCTTGTAGTCGATGATGACTAACCCCTCCTTAATCGCATCGATGCGGTCGATACGGCAGGTAATCTGCAACCCGTGGGGAGTGATCTGTGCTTCTTTTTCACAGGCCTGCACTGTAAATGGTTGGCGTTCGGCTTCAAGCGCCAGCCAGCTAGCCAACAGCTGTTGCAGGCGGTATTGCTCGATGCGGATCAAGGCTTGCGGAAAAGTGGCATCATCGAGATTCTGGCTGATTGCCGTGTTGACTGCGGAGGCGATTTTCTCTGCCAAATCAGGCTGCTGCAGTACATTGGAATTTGGGTGCGCGCTCCAGAAGTGCTGCAGTGCAGCATGTACCAGATTGCCACGCATCTGGCTGTCCAGGCCATCGCTCGGCTCTTCCAGTTTTCGTGCGCCAAGGCGATATTGATAGAACGCCCAAGCCGGGCAGATGGCTTGCGCCTCCAGCAGCCGGGTGCCACCAATCACTTTTTCACTGGTGTCGACAGGGGGCGCCATATGGTCATCCAGACGTTCCAATGTGATGGGGTCAGCCATACGTTCAGCCATGGTTTCAGCGAGTTTATCCGTCGTGAAATCCGGCAGGTCGCCCAAGAGCGGGGATGCACGCAGTTCGCGCTCGCCATCCTGATGTGCATAAGAGAATATCACCTCCGTTGCACTATGACATATGCGCTCGTAGACTGTGCGTGCAAACGTACCTTGACTCATGGTGTCGGCGGCGGGCATGCCAAACTGGCGCTGGATATCATGCGGCAGCAGGGCATTAGGCTTGGGTGGTGGCGGCCAGTGCAAGTCGTTCATGCCAAGTACCCAGACTCCGTCCAGGACGTCGGCAGGAGTCTCCAGCATTCCCAGCAATTGAATGTGCACATCCCCCGTGCTTTCGGGCTGGAACATATGCTGTGTGGCAAGCTGGTAAAGTTGGCGCACGGCTTCGCTGCCTGTCAGCATGCCGCAGATGCTGTCGAGTTCGGCAAATTGCTGCAGCACTTTGTTAAATGCGTTTTGTGCCTGATATTCAAAGCTGCTTAGCGGGCGGCTTTGCCCCCAGTGCAGGCGCAGCAGGTGCGTTTCGAAGGAACTGCGCCAGGCACTCGGTGTTTTATTGCGCGAAGCGCTTTGCTGAAAGCTGTATATGGCTTGCAGATGCGCGAACAGTTGCGACTCAGGACAAATCGTTTCCGCGAGCGCAACCACTTTCGCCACTGATTCATTGCGCAAAAGTTTCTTGCGCAGCTTTGCGTCCAGTTGCGCACGCAGGTCACGTTCGTGCCATGCGCTCCAGTACACATCCAGCAATAATGCGCTGATACTAGCTTGCGGCACTTTCTGCTGACTACAGCTTAATCGCAGCAGGTTCAATGCGGTGCGTATCATCGGCTGGTCACTTAGCGCCTCGCCCAGCGAAAAGTCATAGATACGCGGCGTTTCGTGCTGATTGGCATGCAGTGTTTGCGGATGGAACGTATCGTCCAGCAAATCTTGCAAGATGCGGCGCACCTGGTGCATCACAGGTGAGACGATGGCTAGCCGGGCCTGCGGGTTGGTAGATAATATAGCTTGCGCCCATGCCACAGCGGCACGGCATTCGGCATGAATATCCTCCAGTGCAGTCTGTTTAATGCTGAATGAGCTCGCTCTAGGCTGTTGGGTTTCCACTGCCACGCCCTTGCTGCGAAGCGTGTTGATCAGCGATTTTTCCAGCGGGGTGAGGCGATCGAAACCTAACCACACCATACGCTCTGGCAAGCCACTTTGTGCACTCTTTATCGCGCCTGCCTGCTGAGCCAATATCTGTGCGGGTTCCAGGGCATCGTTTTTTGACCGTAATGTTGTGAATACATTGCGCCAGCGCAGGAACTGCCTGGTCTCGGCGCTCATGAAATCCTGATTGAATAATTCTTCCGGCACTTGCCACTCGATAAGCAGTTGGTTGGCGCGCTGGGCGGCATCGGCCAGGCTGGCGATATCGAACAGCTCCGCGAGTTCATGCCGCTGCAGGCATTCGGCAATTGCCTGCTGCCAGAGCTGGTTTTCCGCAAATGCGCTGAGCTGTCGGGTGGGCATGGCGTCCGGTCTGATATCGCCGCACAGCATCAGCTGCGTAGTCGTTTCCTGCAGCCACTGCGCCAATGTGGTGACTTTTGGGGTAGCCCAGACAACTTTACCACCAAGTTTTGCCTGCTGGTTCAGTGATTTTTGCGTAGCGCGCGCCAAGCGGTGGGTGCTGCAGATAAATACGCAATCAGTCAGGTTAGGCATGGCATTATTGTAACGGTAATTCAGGCGAATTAAGTGTTAACAAGTGCTTCTTCAGGGTAAAATCGAACCGACTGTATAGAAAGGTTACCCATGCTCTCCAATATCAAAAAACAGCGCGGGGTGGTTTCCGTTATCGCCCTGCTAGCTATCATTGCAGCCTTGCTGTTGGCGGCTTACACCTGGTTCATGCTTACCTGGTCTTATTCCACTGGCGAGCGTGCCGGATATGTGCAGAAGCTTTCCCATAAAGGTTATGTATGCAAAACGTGGGAAGGCGAGCAGGTATTGGTATCCATGCCCGGAACGCAGGCGGAGAAGTTCCATTTCACTGTGCCTGATGAAAAAGTGGCACAGAAGATTAATGCCCTTAATGGCAAGCGAGTCATCCTGTATTACGAACAGCATATCCTGTTGCCGACTAGTTGCTTTGGTGATACGGAATATTTTGTGCAGGATGTCAAACAACTGGACAATTAAAGTGGCCGAGTACAAGAACTACATCACGCCGGAAGGCTACGCCGCGATGGAAAAGGAGTTTCAGCAACTCATCAAGACGGAGCGGCCTGAACTGGTGAAAGTGATAAGTTGGGCAGCCAGCAACGGCGACCGCAGCGAGAACGGCGATTATATCTACGGCAAACGGCGGTTACGGCAGATCGACTCGCGCATTCGCCACCTGACCAAGCGCATGGACTCTGCCGAAGTGGTGTACAGCAACACACAGACCAATACCGAAAAGGTGTATTTTGGCGCGTGGGTCACATTGTTTAACCTGAATGACGACAGCGAAAAGACCATCCGTATCGTCGGGCAGGATGAACTCGACCCCGGGCAAGGCTATATCTCGTGGGTCTCGCCTATGGCCAAGGCTCTGCTAGGCAAAAACCTTGGCGATACCGTCAGAGTAGCTACACCAGCGGGCGAGGCGGAATACGAGATTGCTAATATAGAGTACTAAGCAGGAAAAAGTCTCGTTAGGGTTCCTTTAAGCGAGCATTAGTTCTGTTTATTTACAGCCGCAAAATAAGCACTGACCTGATGCAAATCTTCATCAGTAATTGCATGCGCGATAAGCGGAACTCCAGGATTACTCTCTTTTAGGTTATCGACCCTTGCCTTAAGTTCATCATATGATAACTGTCCAATCGCCGGAACATCTTCCCTACCGTTCATACCGTTTTCACCGTGACATGAAATGCAGGTTTTGGCTGTTGTGTAGCCCGGATAAGCATTATTCGCTTTGTTGCTAGCTTGTGTGCTGCAGCCCGATACTAAAATCATACCAATAGCCAATACAAATGCTGTTTTCATCAAGCCCTCCCAATAGTAATAATTAAGCCAATTAAAAAAGCGTTTTTAAATTTTTAAGTTGTTAAAACCTGAAAACCTTTTTCAAAAAATTAGAATCTTTCAAGCTTGCAAAAGTTCCATAAATGTTCAACGGTTTGCAACTTTTGGAATTGCTTGTTATCTTATTTTTCATGAAGCGCATTTTGATGATATTCCTGATGTTATATTTGCCGTTGTTCATGCAATCCGCATGGACAATGAGTGCGCATATGGCGCTTCAAAATCTAAAAGCATTAGCTGGGCTAAAGATCAGTCACGATGGAGTTTCTGATTCATGTCATCATGCTTATGAGATACAAGATGTGCATGAAGTAGCACATCCCCATCATTGTGCACATTGCCTGGCTTGTGTCATCGCGACGTCTTCTGCCAGTTTTAATACCGCCCCCCAATTCCATGTGCCTGATTTGATGCAGGAAATCTCCAGCAGTAGACCTGCGTTGTATCTTTCTATCCACCTGCCTGCCGCTATCAAACCACCCATATCTGCCTAGCATCGATAGTCGAATTGCGTCTGCAATTCTGGATTGATTTAGTTGGATTTGGAGGTTTATATGGTATGGCAACCTTTATCTGCTCTCACTAAAAGATTTTTTTTGATCACATCCTTCTTGCTGGCTGGCTGCGCTACATTCAGTCAGGATGCAGGTTTTGGCGAAGTTCAAAACACCACACAACAATATATCCGGCAAAAACCGGTATGGGCTAATACCGTTGCGCAAAAAGCGCAGAATGACTCGCAAGTGAATAAGCTGCTTGCTGAACCGTTGAGCGCGGACGATGCAGTGCAGATCGCGTTGTTGAATAATGCTGCGCTTCAGGCGGATTTCTATGACCTGCAAATAGCCGAGGCAAACATGGTACAGGCAGGGCGGCTGCCTAACCCAGGTTTCTCCATGCTGTATGCCAGACAAAACGGCGATTACACTATTGAGCAGATATTGTCTCTTAATATCATGGCCTTGCTTGTGACACCTAAGGCCATGGAGGTCGAAAAAAGCCGCTTTGCCGCTACCAAGCATGCGGTCGCACAGCGCGTGCTGGCACTCGCCAATGAGGCCCGGCGCGCATATTACGATGCCTTGGCCGCCAAGCAGCGCTTGCATTATCTGGTGCAGGTTAAAGAGGTTTCGGCAGCAACAGCCGAACTGGCTAGACGCATGCAGGCCTCGGGCAACTGGAGCGCATTGGATGCGGCCCGAGAGCGTGCTTTTTATGCCGATACCTCAGTGGAATTACGCAAGGCGCAGCATCAGCAGGTGGCTACAGAAGAGGGGCTGGTGCGGTTGTTGGGTTTGTCGGATGCGGCAAAACTGCAATTGCCTGAGCGTTTGGCAGATTTGCCCGCCAATCAGGACGATCTGAGGCATGTCACGACTGAGGATTTTTCCAAACGGCTGGATTTACAGCAGTTGCGCGCCAATACTGACGCGCTTGCTAAATCTTTGGGCCTGACCAGAACTACACGTTATATCAACGTGCTGGAGTTCGGACCAGCTAGGGTGTTGGATGGGCGGCGGAGTGAACCTGCGAACAAGGGTTTCGAAATTCGATTTGAATTGCCGGTGTTTGATTGGGGAACGGCCAAGGTAAAACGTGCGGAGGCAGAATATATGCAAGCCATGCATCAAGCTGCTGCTTCCGCAGTGATAGCGGCATCAGAAGTGAGGACCAGTTATGACTTTTATCGCAGGAGTTATGACGTAGCACAACAGTACCGCGATGAGGTTCTGCCATTGCGCGGCAAGATACAACACGAGCATTTGCTGCGTTTTAACGGCATGCTGGTGAGCCCTTTCGAGTTGATTTCAGATGCGCGCACACAAGTGCTAAGTGTGGTGAGTTACATCGACGCGTTGCGTGATTTCTGGATTGCAGAGACGCAGCTGGAACAATCATTGATTGGCAAGCCGATGAATCAGGAAAGGAATTGACATGGTTTCTCGTAGAGCATTTTTACAATTTTCCAGCGCGGCTTTGGCCATGAGTGCCGTCAGCAAGGCCTCACTGGCCGGTTTGCCAGATTTGGTGATGATGGATAGCGCCGATACACAAAAGTTGTTATATCCGGAAACCGGCAGGCCGTATCATCCGGTGGCGACCTTGAACGGCTGGAGTCTGCCCTGGCGCATGAATAACGGCGTGAAAGAGTTTCATCTGGTGGCGGAACCGGTCAAGCGTGAGATTGCGCCGGGCATGGTGGCGCATCTGTGGGGCTACAACGGTCAAAGCCCCGGGCCCACCATAGAGGTGGTGGAAGGCGACCGAGTACGTATCTTTGTAACCAACCGACTGCCGGAGATCACCACGATACACTGGCATGGGCAGCGCCTGCCTAATGGGATGGATGGTGTGGCTGGGTTGACGCAGCCGCCGATTGAGCCGGGCAAGACGTATGTCTACGAGTTCGAGGTGAAGCGTGCGGGGACGTTTATGTATCACCCGCATGCCGATGAGATGACGCAATTGGCGATGGGCATGATGGGGAGCTGGATCACGCATCCGAAAAACCCGAAAAACATGCAGGTAGATCGCGACTATGTGTTTTTGTTGAATGCGTATGACATCGACCCGGGCAGTTATGTACCGCGCACCAACACCATGCTGGAGTTCAATCTGTGGACTTTCAACAGCCGTGTGTTTCCCGGTATTGCACCATTCCTGGCCAGACAAGGCGAAAAAGTCCGCATCCGTGTCGGTAACCTGACCATGACGAACCATCCGATTCACCTGCATGGACATGAATTTGTAGTGGCGGGTACAGATGGTGGCTGGGTGCCAAAGACTGCGCGGTGGCCCGAGGTGACGACCGATATTGGTGTGGGGCAGATGCGGGCAATCGAACTGATTGCCAACGAGCCGGGGGATTGGGCTTTCCATTGCCATAAATCCCATCATACGATGAATGCGATGGGGCACCAGGTGCCAAACATGATTGGGGTCAGCCAGAAAGGGGTTGCCAAGGCTTTCTCACAGCTGGTGCCGGATTATATGCAGATGGGCGAGACTGGCATGACCGAAATGGTGGATATGGCCGAGATGATGTCGATGCAGTTGCCGGAAAACACTTTGCCGATGATGACTGGCAAGGGGCCTTTCGGTGCCCTTGCCATGGGAGGCATGTTTACCACACTGAAAGTGCGCAAGGACTTGCCCAAAGGTTTTTATGGCGATCCGGGTTATTATCAGCAGCCCAAAGGAACATCCGCCTACGAATGGACGGGAACATTGCCGGAACCTGCGCGAGCGCCTGAATCTGCCAAAGAAGCACCAGCTCAAGTAGAATTGCGGGTGAGAAAGCCCGGTAATGCGCATGCCGGTCACTAGGAGAGTCTATGAACTATGTCATTATCAAATACCTGATCACAGCTGCGGTAGTGGTGGCAGTCTCCGAGGCAGCCAAGGCGAGCGACAAACTGGGTGGGCTGATAGCCGCATTGCCCATGGTGACCGTATTGACGCTGATTTGGCTGCATGTGGAGAGGCAGCCTGTGGAGAAGATCGCTAACCACGCTTGGTATACCTTCTGGTATGTGTTGCCAACATTGCCGATGTTCCTGCTGTTCCCATACTTGTTGTCGAAACTCGGTTTCTGGCTGACGATGCTGGCGAGCGTAATCATCACGCTGGTTGCTTTTTATGTGTATGCGCAAGCGATGGCTAAATTCGGTGTCAATTTGCTGTGACTAGGCGGTACGATGTCTTTTGCAAGATCGTCGACAACTTTGGCGACATTGGTGTATGTTGGCGCCTGGCGAGGCAATTGCAGACAGAGCATGAGGTCGATGTGCGATTGTTCGTGGATGATTTGCAGGTGGCCAGCCGTATCATTCCCAATCTGGATGCCACGAAGATATTGCAAACCATCGACAGGGTCGAAATCTTGCGCTGGGATGCCGGGACGAAATATCCCGGCTATCCCGATGCGGTGGTCGAAGCGTTCGGCTGTGAATTGCCTGCAGCCTATCTTGCCGATATGCCGGCCGAAACGATATGGGTGAATCTGGAGTACCTGTCAGCCGAGCCTTGGGTCGAGGGCTTTCATGGACAGTATTCCAACTTTGGCGTGACGCGACATAAGCGCTATTTCTTCTATCCAGGCTTCACGGAAAAGACCGGCGGCTTGTTGCGTGAAAAGTCATTGTTGAATCGCTGCTCTGAAAGCCGCATCCCGCTGGCCTTGCAGGGCATCGTTTCACCTAATGACACGCGCGAGATGCTACATATCTCATTATTCTCCTATCCGCATGCGCCCATTGGTGATTTGCTGCTGCAGTTGTCGCAGGGGTCGCAAAACTGTGTGGTCTATGTCTCTGCATCAGTTTTGTTTCCAGCAGTGCAGGCGTTTTTTGGGCTTGAAAAACTCGATATAGGCGCCACTTACATACTAGGCAGCTTGACGGTGGCGGTGCTGCCTTTCCTGAGTCAGGATGATTACGATGCGTTATTGGCTTTTTGCGACCTGAACTTTGTCCGCGGCGAGGATAGCTGGATACGCGCCATCTGGGCAGGTAAACCTTTCATCTGGCAGCCATACCGGCAGGAAGAGGACGCGCATCTGGTCAAGCTTGATGCCTTTGTGGACTTGTTTTATGCAGATTTCCCACTGAAAACGATGGTCTGGAAGGCGCATAAGTACTGGGTTGCAGGCCAGGGAGATGCAAGTATCCTGGGAGAATATCTGCGCTATTTGCCAGAAATTCAAAGCGATACTGCCCGGCAATCTGTCAAGTTGGCCAGCCAAACGGATTTGGTATCTAACTTGGTGATTTTTATTGAAAATTTAAGAGGAACTCGCGTATAATGCGCGGTTTGATTTTATCCCCCCATTTATAAAGAATTCAAGCTATGAAAATTGCACAAGAACTTCGCGTTGGTAACGTGGTAATGATTGGCAACGATCCGATGGTGATCGTCAAGACCGAATATAACAAATCCGGCCGTAACTCGGCCGTGGTAAAAATGAAAATGAAAAACTTGCTGACAGAAGCGCCGAGCGAGAATGTATATGGCGCACAGGACAAGTTTGACGTGATCGTGCTGGAGAAGAAAGATGTGACTTACTCTTACTTCGCAGATCCGACTTACGTGTTTATGGATGCTGAATACAACCAATATGACGTGGATGCTGAATATATGGCTGACGCATTGCCTTTCCTGGAAGACGCGATGCCTTGTGAAGTCAAGTTCTACAATGGGAAAGCAATCTCAATAGAGCTGCCAACGACAGTTGTACGCGAGATCACTTACACTGAGCCAGCCGTGAAAGGCGACACCTCAGGCAAGGTCATGAAGCCAGCGAAGATTGCTTCCGGCTACGAAGTGGCTGTACCTTTGTTCTGTAACCAAGGCGACAAAATCGAAATCGACACACGCACTGGTGAATACCGAAATCGCGTGATGAAGTAATTGCTGGCGCTTATTAAATAAAAAGGCGCATCATGCGCCTTTTTTGTTATCTATTTACCAGTCAGTTTTTTGTCTATGTCTTGTTCTGCTGCTATCCAATAATCAGCTGCATAACCTTTGAAACCGTCTTTCTCGGCCAAATAGTAGGCAGCCACTTCAATCATTTTATAACGCTCGAACGGGCTGTTGGCCGACGATGTTTTTCTGGCAGGGGCTTTCTTTGCAACAGGTTTCTTTTCAGCCGCAGCTTTCGGTGCTGCGGTTTTCTTGGGGGCGGCAGGTTTTTTAGCTGCTGCGGTGGTCTTGGTGGTGGTTTTGGTAGTTGCCATGAGTGCTCCTTCGTAAAGAGTTAATTAGATGCGTGCGGCTTTTGGCCATATGCATCTATCATATTAAACCGTACCCCCCACTGTCAAACCATCTATCTTGAGAGTGGGCTGGCCTACACCAACTGGAACGCTTTGTCCTTCCTTGCCACATGTGCCGACCCCGCTATCCAGCGCCAAGTCATTGCCTATCATGCTGACCTTGGTGAGCACGTCCGGGCCGTTGCCAATCAATGTTGCACCTTTGACCGGATAGGTTATTTTGCCATCTTCGATCATGTATGCTTCGGCCGCGCTGAATACGAATTTGCCGCTGGTGATGTCGACCTGACCACCACCGAAATTGGCCGCATACAAACCTTTTTTGACTGATTTGATGATTTCTGCCGGATCTTTGTCGCCGTTCATCATGTATGTGTTGGTCATGCGCGGCATAGGTATGTGCGCGTAACTTTCGCGACGTGCATTACCTGTCACACCCATGCCCATCAGCCGTGCGTTCAGGCTATCCTGTATATAGCCACGTAAAATCCCGTTTTCAATCAGTACCGTGCTTTCCGGTACGTTGCCTTCATCGTCGATGCTGAGAGACCCTCGGCGATGCATGATGGTGCCATCGTCGACAATGGTGATGCCTTTGGCTGCCACTTGTTTACCTATCATGTTAGAGAACGCACTGCTCCCTTTGCGGTTGAAGTCGCCTTCCAGCCCATGACCTATGGCTTCATGCAACAAGATACCAGGCCAGCCTGCGCCTAGTACTACAGTCATGCTGCCTGCTGGAGCAGGGCGTGCATCAAGGTTCACCAGCGCCTGATGCACAGCTTTCTGTGCGTAATCCTGTAGCATTTCATCTGTGAAGTAACTGTAATCGTACCGGCCACCTCCGCCGGAAGAACCTTGTTCACGCCGACCATTCTGTTCTACATGAACCTGCACGGAAATACGCACCAGTGGGCGAATGTCTGCCGCCATCAAGCCATCGCTGCGGGCGACCAGTACGACATCATATTCGCCGGCGATGCTCGCCATCACTTGCGTCACACGCGGGTCCACTGCCTTGGCAAAACGCTCAAGACGTTCCAGCAACTTCACTTTTGCATCGGCAGAAAGTGATGCGATTGGGTCATGCGGAACGTAAAGTGCCCGCGCAGGCTGCATAATGATGCCCTTGGCAGTCTGTTCGTTGCCCAGCGCTGCGATCGATCTTGTCGCTGCAGCAGCCTGCTGAAGGGCAGGTAGGTTGATATCGTCAGAGTAGGCGAAGGCGGTTTTTTCCCCGCTGACCGCACGTACGCCAACACCTTGGTCAATGCTGAAATTGCCGGATTTGACCTGTCCTTCCTCTAGCCCCCAGCTTTCTGAGCGTGTATATTGGAAATAGAGGTCAGCGTAGTCGACCTTGTGGCTGAGGATGCTATCCAGGACACCTTGCAACATGGGGGGCGTGAGCCCGGCGGATGTAAGCAAGGTGCTTTGGGCAGTGTTGAGGGTGTCGAGTTGCATCGGTGAAATCCATTTACTTTAAAGACACTATAACAGACAGTTTGTTGCACTGTCTTTAAGTAAGTTCAGTAATACCTGACAGCTAAAGCAATTAAATTGTTTTAATGGTTTTATGCTTAAGGGAAGGCAAACTCTTGCGCAAACTTGCCTGGTAATCGCGGTTGATATTGGCGATGACAATGCCGGAGCCGCGTGATAGCCTGTCCAGTACAACGCCCCAAGGGTCGACGATCATGCTGTTGCCGTGTGTTTCACGCCCAGATAGATGGTATCCACCTTGAGCCGGTGCGATGACGTAGCAGAGATTCTCAATTGCGCGTGCGCGAATCAAACTTTCCCAGTGTGCTTTGCCGGTGGTTTCGGTAAAGGCCGCTGGTACGACGATGATGTCGACTTGCCCCATGGCCCGATAGAGTTCTGGGAAGCGCAGGTCATAGCAAATGGATAAACCGATCTTGCCAAAAGGCGTATCCACGACGACGACTTCACTGCCGGATTCGATAGTGTTTTCTTCATGGTAATGTTCAGATCCCAAATCCAGTCCGAACAGATGGATCTTGTCATAGCGAGCCACTTGTTCACCTTTGTCGTTGTAGACCAAGCAGCTATTACGGACTTTATTCGGGAAGTTGCTTGTCATAGGAACCCCCGCGCCAATAATCCAAATCTTATGCTCACGAGCTTTGCGTGACAGGAAGCTCTGGATAGGCCCTTCGTTTGGTTTCTCACGCACAGCGACCTTGTCGGAATCTTTTGTTCCCATGATGCCAAAATATTCAGGCAACACCACGATTTGGGCGCCATCTGCAGCAGCCATGTCAATAAGGCGTTCAGCTTCGGTGAGATTGGAGCTGACCTGCGGGCTGGAAGCCATTTGTATGCCAGCTACACGCACGGTCTGCGTTTTTTTTGCCGGGGCGCTGCGAGTTGTATTCGGTTTCATTTGCTTACCTATTGCAGAGGGTTATTGTTCTTAGGTTTACCTTCATCCTTATCTGATTTTACCTCTTGTGGATTGCTCCAGGTGCCAATAATCACGTATTCTGAACTGGCAATCTTGTTGAGAGGGTCTTTCAGTATCTTTTGCGCAACAAATGCGGCTGCCCCAGCGATTGGACCGCCGGCCAATGCCGCCAGAGAAAGGGAGTCGCTGACGTGCGGCACCACTTTGATGTTCAGGTTCTGTGTCTCGGTTTTGAGGTTGGTTTCGCCTTTAATCTGTGCTTCTGCGGCGGGACCAGTCATGAAAAAGTCATTACTGCGTAAAACACCGTTGTTGATCTGCGCAGTGGCGCTAATCTTGTCAAACGCAAAACCATCGCTGAACAGGTCACGGAAGTCCAGAGTCAGACGTCTAGGCAAGCTTTGCAGGCTGAGTAGGCCCAGTAAACGGCCAACGCCAGGCTGGACTTTCAGGATTTGCCCCTTTTTGGCGACTAACGTGAAATTACCGCTCAAAGCGCTGGCATCGAATTCATGTGGACTTCCCGGCCATTGCAACTGACCGCTCATTTCAGCCTCGCCTCCTTTTACCATATCCGGTTGGCCAAAACGCTTGAGTGCCTTTCCGGCATTATCAGCAACCAAGCTGAATTTGATATTAGTGCTGGGGCGGCGTGCCCAGTTCTGCCAGACGCCATCTGCATCAAGCGTGCTGTCGCTGTTGCTGATATTCAGTTTCTGGATGACCCAGTCCTCCTCGTTTTCATAGGCATTGAGTGTCAGTTTCCCAAGCTGTTTGTCACCTATCTGGAAGCTCTCAGCTACTACATCCAGTGCAGGATAAGACTTGTCCTGACGTCGGATTTCCTTACTTTCCGACGGAGCTTGATAATTTCCTTGTGCCGATGGGATGGTGAGTTGTTTTAGGCGAGCGATGATTTTCCCGCTACCTTCTGAAAGCCATGCAACGTCCCCGTTAATCTCTTTGCTTGAGATGGTCATGTCGATGCTATTGTTATTGGGTTTGCCAGTGATATTCAGATTGTTGAGCTGGCGATCATACAGTGTGAGTTTTTGTATAAAAAAGTCCGCTTTCTGGATAGGCAGAACATTACCCTTGTTGCTGCTGGAGCCATTATTCAGTGCTTCTATCCATGCGTCTGCGTCCAGTTCTTCCAGCTTGCCGCGCACCGTAAGTCCTTTTTCTGAAGGAGATTGTGCCGGAGTATTGATAGCGATGTCGCCACGTTCCAGTTCTGCATGATTGTCATGCAGCTGACGCCACAGAATTCCGGAAATGCTGTTGCCATAATTGATTTGGATGGAGTCTTGTGTCTCGCTGGTTTGTTTTTTGATGAGGCTGAAAGGTAATGTTTGCTCAGCCGTCTTGCCTATGGGGGCTGGCAGCTTGATGGCGAGTCCATTCAAGCTAGACCTGAATGTCATATCCATTTGTGGTTTTTTGATATGCACTTCACCAGTCCAGTCTGTATTGCCTTGCAGCTTCGCTAGCAGTGGATGTGAAATCTCCTGTTTGATGCCGATATCGCTGACGCGTCCATTCGCCGCTATGTGGATTGTCTTGTCAGCGCTTGCTTTCAATGTGAATTGTGCCGGCCCTCCCAAAATCTCAGCCCTGATGTTTTCGGCACTTAGACTGCTTTCGGTGAAGTTGAGCATGCCATTGATCCTGTTGAGTTGCGGGAGCCCAATTTCTTTGTCTGCAAAGATGGTGCCGTTGCTGACCGTGTAAACTCCTTTATATTTGGAAGCGTCCAGATCTTGCATCGGAATTTTCAGATCCAGTAGCAGTTTGCCTTGACCGGAGGTCTTGAGTGTGTCGGTAAACCCTTGTGTGACGAGCTTCACCGGGCTCTCATTCACGAACCGTACCCCATCTTCTACCGGCCCAGTTACTTCGCTGCTGATCAACAGCATGGGGGAATCAGCATCGAGTTGTGGGATAGTAGTTTTGCTTTTGATAATCTGATTACGGAATATGTGTCCTTTGTTCACATTGAGTTCCATGCGTTTGCCTTCAAACAGCATATCCAAGCCTAGGCCTTGAATGTTAGGCCAGCCAATCCCATATTCCAGCTCGACATCGCTGATTTTAGCGGTAACGCGGAACAGCCCTTTCTTGGTGTCGAGTTGGTTGTTGGCGTTTACATACGGGAAATCAGCCAGCTTGCCTTTGACGATGACCTTAATGTCTTCTGCTTTGCCGCTGAGGATGGAAGTGTCGAGCCAATGTAGCGTTGGTTTGCCTAGAATGATCGGATAATAGAAGGGTGCAAATTTGGCATTACCTTTGCCGAAACTGCCTTCTAGCTCCAAGTAATCACCATTAGTGGGGTGATGGGTAAATCCGGCAGTGACTTTCCCGGCCAAATGAGGGTTGGCAAGATTCAAGCTGTCAGTAGTAATCACGGTGCTATCATCGCTGTTCTGCCAATGGATATCGCCTTTTACAGTATCAAGAGGGATGGGCCAGCGCAGAATATCTTTTAAATCAAGAGTGGCTTGTTTGCTATCCAGTGTTAGGGTGCCTCGTTTTTCATTTGCCTTCAGGCTGCCAGTCAGCTTGGAGATTCCCGGGATATTGCCATAAGCATTCAGTGATAATTCGCTGAACTGAGTGCTTATGCTATATGCTTGAGTGCTGGTCTGATCCCCTTTCCAGCGCGCATCCAGCCTGCTTAGCTGACCGCTGGGAGCCATGCTTTCGAGTTGCAGCATGTGTTCGGGAGGGATTGGGATATATCCTGCAAATTCTCTGAGGGATTCCAAGCGCACTGTATCCAGTTTTAACGTGGTATCCATGTTGGACTTTCCGTTCGAGGTGCCGGTGGCAAAACGCAGGTACCCTTGACGTATGTCGAGCCCATTGCTGGTGGTCAGGTGAATGTTTTTGGCTTCAAAGGTAGATGTATTCTTAGTGCGCAACAGGCTAAGTTCACCGGTAAGTCGGTTCAATGTGATTAACTTGGGTTGTTGCTTCAGGCGGCTGCTGACGTTGCTCAGGACTACATCAGACTGCATCTTGTCAACCCGATTATCATCAAAATGCAAGCTGAGGTTGGCTGACCCGAATCCGGATTGCAGATCAAACGGGTAGTCTAGCCATTGCTTCCAGACAGATAAGTCGGCATCAACAAGTTTTGCATGAATGTCTCCATGCCAGCTGGCGGTCTTGCTGACATCGTTGCCATAGAACTGTCCATTGATTTCTATCGGGTGTGTGGTACCCAGCGATGGAAGTGCATGCAATGAAAATTCGTGACGCCCCGTGAGTCTGCTTAGCAAAGGTCGGTCGATGCGGAAGTCTAGCTTGTTTAACGAGAGAGGCGGCGCTTTTCTGAAATCATCGTTCCAAATAACACTGGCATCCTTGATGTTGATTTGACCTTGCCTAAGCAGCCAGTTGGCCAGGTCAGGGTTGCTCTTGCCACTAAGTGGGATTCCAGCGACAAAGATATCACCATTGGTTTCGCGTCTAATCACCAGTTGAGGTGACAGAATGCTCAAGTTGGTGAGCCGTGGCTGCAGGCTGGATAGACTTTTCCAGGAAAGCGTGGCGATGATATGCTCGAACCCCAGCGCTGGGCGATGCTCAGCGTCGTAGACGGTGATTTGGCTTACGGCAAGAATCGGGTTAACGTTGTCCCACGTGGCACGGATATCTCCGATCGTGATTTTTTGCTGGGCGACATTGGAAATCCTGGTGGCAATCTCATCTTTGTATTGATGGATGTTGGGCAACACATAGAATCGCAGCGCCAAATATATACCCAGCACAACAACAGCGGCGATTGTGAGGAGGATTGAAACGTAACGAATTATCCAGCGAAAAGACTTGATGATCATGTTGGGCTTTGAAATGTCGCGCCTATTTTACTGTATTAGTCTGTAGTTTTCAGCGTTTTTTGCGCTAGTTTTCGTTAGAATAACGCCTTTTGTGCGCAGGCGCTGACATACCCCTAAAGAAAGACTGAGAAAAACTTGATCCAGTTCAAAAACATTAGTCTTGCAAGAGGTTCTAAGCCCCTGATTGAGGAAGCGTCCTTTCAACTGCACCCCGGGCAAAAGATTGGGTTGACGGGTGCCAACGGCACCGGAAAATCCAGTTTATTCGCGTTGTTGCGCGGTGAGTTACATCAGGATCGCGGTGAGTTGGAGATGCCGGCACAATGGGTGGTTGCACATGTCGCGCAGGAGACGCCTGCACTTGATCAGGCAGCTATTGAGTTCACGCAGGACGGCGATGCAGAGTTGCGGCAGGTGCAGGCAGCGCTGAGACTTGCAGAGACAGAGCATCAAGGAGAGCTTATTGCAGAGCTGCATCATCAACTAGCTGATATCGATGGGTATGCGGCGTATTCACGCGCAGCCAGCCTGTTAGATGGCCTGGGTTTTACACAAGCAGACTTTACCCGGCCGGTGCGAGATTTTTCTGGTGGCTGGCGTATGCGGCTGAATTTGGCGAGAGCTTTGATGTGCCGCAGCGATGTCTTGCTGCTAGACGAACCGACCAACCATCTGGATTTAGACGCGGTAATCTGGCTGGAAGGCTGGCTGCGGGGTTATCGCGGTACGTTAATACTGATTTCACATGACCGTGATTTCCTGGATAACGTCGTGGATAATGTTCTGCATATCGAACTTCAGCGCATCACGCTCTACCGGGGTGGTTACAGTGATTTCGAGCGTCAGCGAGCAGAAAAGCTGGCCTTGCAGCAGGCGATGTTCGAGAAACAGCAGCGTAAGGTTGCGCATCTGCAAAGCTACATCGATCGGTTTCGCGTACAGGCTACCAAGGCGCGTCAGGCACAAAGCCGCATCAAGGCGCTGGAACGGATGGAACGTATCGCGGCAGCGCATGTGGATACGCCGTTCAGTTTCAGTTTCAAGCCGCCAAAGGCGCTGCCGGACCCGCTGACTGTGCTGGATAAGATTCGTGCCGGGTATGCAGGCAAGCCGATTCTGCAAGGTATCCAACTCGTGATACGTCCAGGTCAGCGTATCGGCTTGCTGGGGAAAAACGGTGCAGGTAAATCCACATTGATGAAGCTGCTGGCTGGTGATATCACAGGTGAACAGGGTGCGCGTACCGATGCCAAAGATTTAAGCATTGGTTATTTTGCCCAGCACCAGCTGGAACAGTTAAGATTGAACGAATCGCCCTTGCAGCACATGCAGCGGCTGGATCCGCTAACGCGGGAACAAGATCATCTGGATTATCTGGGAGGTTTTGACTTTCGAGGAGATATGGCAAAAACGCCATGCGAGCATTTTTCTGGTGGAGAAAAATCACGCTTGGCCTTGGCTTTGTTGATTTGGCTTCAACCCAACTTGTTGCTATTGGATGAGCCGACCAACCATCTGGACCTGGATATGCGAGATGCCTTAAGCTATGCATTGCAGGATTTTACTGGCGGTGTGATTATCGTCTCGCACGACAGGGCTTTGTTACGAGCGACTTGCGATCAGTTCTTGCTGGTGACCGATGGACAGGTCAAGGAGTTCGATGGTGATCTTGATGATTACAAACAATGGCTTGCACAGCAGAAGAGCCAGCAAAAAGTAGCTGCGCTGGAAGCCAATCAGGATGCGCCCCCCAGAGCATCCTCTTATGCGCAGAACAAGTCAGATAGACAAGCGCGCATCGCCGCTCGCCGACCGGTGATTAAAGCTATCGAAGCAGCGGAAGAGAAATTAAGCAAGTTGCAAGTTGAGAAGATTACATTGGATGCTCGTTCCGCTGATAATGACTTGTATGAACCGCAACAGCGCGATGAATTGCAACGTTTGCTAAAACGTCAAGCGACCGTGAATAACGAGATCGAAACTTTAGAAACACAATGGCTGGATTTGCAAGCGCAGTTGGAAGGCTTGCCGCCAGTAGATTAGAGCAACTTAAAAGGAATCTTAACGATGAATGAAATGACTTTTTCACAACGCCTGCGGCTTTTGCATGGTACTTGTCTGGCAGAAAATTACAGTGATGGCCATCAGCCAAGTGCGAATCTTGCAGACTATGATGCCCTTGACGCCGCACACTATCTTGCCAGCATGCTGACAGTCAGAGCGATTCAAGCGGCTGAACGCAATCCAGCGCAGGAGCGCTTGGAGAATTTCGACATGATGAGCGTTTACCATGCATTCGCCCTGCTGGTTTATGCATTTTTGACGATACCGCTAGGGCAGGAAGATATTGACCCTGCATTCGAAAGTGCCCAGGTTGTCATTGCTAAGACACTCTTTGCCGGTGTTAGTGATGCTGAGCTGATGGAAATTATCGATAGTGGCTTCAATAAGTTCAATCTGATCGCAGAGGCAGAGAGCGAGCACTGGGCGGAATTCAGGGAGAATCTGGATAAAGTGACCGTCAGCTTCGTTATTGCGGGGACCGACGACGATACACCACATGATAAAGATGAGATGTACCCAATTGCAGGGCAGTTGCTGAGCCAGTTATGTGAGGCGTTTGAAGCAGCTTAATCGCAAAAGACTTAGGCGATCTGTTTGATTCCAAAAGTACTGCTCAGATAGCGGTTAAAGTAATTCAACACGGTTTTTTCGGTACAGTTTTCCTCTGCAAAAGCCAGACTGCAATTAGCCAGGCTCTCAGATAACTGTTTCGACGAAAGAAGCATATCGACCTTTCTTGCCATGTCGTTCGGGTTTCCGGCTTCGCAGTATAAGCCAGTCCTGCCGTCCTCGATATAGTCGTGTACTCCGGAAGAGTCAGTCACGACCATGGGCTTGCCGAAAAACATGCCCGATACAATGGTTACATGGCCGCAAGGCACTTCGTTGTCACGCAAGGGTACGATCATCAGGCGGCTATGCAGCAAAATGTTGTGTGCTTGGGTTAAGGGGACGTTAGTCAGCACGGTAACATTGTCCGGAATCTCTAACCCTTTAAGGTATTCTGCGTGCGTAACTACGATTAGTCGAACAGATGGTAGTAGCTTCAGCGCTGCAAATAGCGTTTGAAAGTCTCGCCCCTGGCTACCTAACGCACAAATATAATCGCCCTCGATTAGCCGTGGAGCACCCCGTTCTATCTGCGGACGATGCACTGACCAGTGAATCATGTCAATCCGGTCGATTGGGATGCCAAAGTGGTTGGCGTAGAGTTGTCTTTCCGCAGTGGAGTAAGTCACGAATTTTTGTGGCTGCTGGTAGGCTTTGGCCATGAGCCGATGCTGAATGCCTGTTGGTAACTGCGTGAAGTTGAACGAGTAAACCAGATGCGGCAACTGATGATTGCGAAATGAGGCTATTGCACTGCTGTACAGCGCAGGTCTCGGCCCGTGGGAGACCAGCAAGCTGTTTCTTTGATTTGCTTTATTAAACGCATGCCATGCAGCACGCAATCGGGCAAGTGATTGACCCCTGGGCAGCCAATTGGGGGGTGGATATGACTGAATAGATATGTGTTCCCAGCTTAGGTTTGGGTTGTTATATTCGCTTGCAAGCCAATTCCATTGCGTGGAAAAATCACTCAGGTTGATAATTTTCATGTCAACAATTCTATCTGTGTCAGTATTCACATAGCAAGCCAAGCGTCGGTGTCAATTTACGATGTACTGTCGTTTCTGTGGATGTGGTAAAATCACAGTCGTTTAAAGTAGCCGTTCGCGGCTTTTGTTGTTTTTAAGATTTACTTTTTGCATTAAGGATTTTTTCTATGCCAGTGATTCGTTTGCCAGACGGTTCCGAACGCAAGTTTGATGCGCCAGTGACAGTGGCAGATGTAGCCATGAATATTGGGGCTGGTTTAGCCAAAGCGGCATTGGCTGGCAAGGTTAACGGTAAGATTGTCGATACCAGCTATCTGATAGATGCTGATAGTGACTTGGCGATTATCACCGATAAATCCGATGAAGGGCTGGAGATTATCCGCCACTCTACCGCTCACCTGTTGGCATATGCTGTGAAAGAATTGTTTCCGGATGCGCAGGTCACGATCGGTCCAGTGATAGAGAATGGCTTTTATTATGATTTCAGCTACAAGCGTGCCTTTACGCCTGAGGATTTAGCGACTATCGAAAAGAAAATGGTCGAGCTGGCCAAGAAAGACGAGCAGGTAACTCGTAAAGTATTACCACGTGATGAAGCTGTGGCTTATTTCAAAGGGATTGGAGAGGCTTATAAAGCCGAGATTATTGCCAGCATTCCCAGCAATGAGGATGTGTCACTTTACACTGAAGGCAATTTTACGGACTTGTGTCGTGGTCCGCACGTGCCCAATACCGGCAAGCTCAAAGCGTTCAAGCTGATGAAGTTGGCGGGAGCCTATTGGCGTGGGGATAGCAATAACGAAATGTTGCAACGCGTATACGGCACCGCATGGCGCAACAAGGAAGAGCTGGAAGCGTATCTGCACATGCTGGAAGAAGCAGAAAAGCGCGACCACCGCAGGCTAGGCAAGCAGTTGGATTTCTTTCATATGCAGGATGATGCTCCAGGCATGGTGTTCTGGCATCCTCGCGGTTGGGTGATCTGGCAGGAGGTCGAGCAGTACATGCGTCATAAGTTCCGTGAATACGATTATCAGGAAGTACGTACACCCACGGTGCTTGATAAGACTTTGTGGGAGAAGTCTGGTCACTGGCAAAACTACCGTGACAATATGTTCACCACCAAATCGGAGAATCGCGACTACGCGGTGAAGCCGATGAACTGCCCCGGGCACATCCAAATCTTTAACAGTAGTCTGCACAGCTATCGTGATTTGCCTTTGCGATTGGCCGAATTTGGCTCCTGTCATCGTAACGAGCCTTCCGGCTCCTTACATGGCCTGATGCGCGTGCGCGGTTTCACACAAGACGATGCGCATATTTTCTGCGCAGAGAGTCAGGTTGAATCCGAGGTGGCTGCTTTCATTAAGATGCTGTATGAGGTCTATCAGGATTTTGGTTTTAGCGATGTCATCGTAAAACTTTCCACACGCCCGGAGAAGCGTGTGGGTACCGAAGAAGCTTGGGATAAGGCCGAGGCTGCATTAGCCAACGCGATCAAAGCTAATGGCTTGCAGTACGAGTTACAGCCGGGAGAAGGTGCGTTTTATGGCCCTAAGATCGAATTCACGCTTAAGGATAGTCTGGGTCGCATGTGGCAATGCGGCACGATCCAACTAGACCCTAATTTGCCTGAACGCCTCGGTGCGGAATTTGTTGCAGAAGACAATACACGTCAACGTCCTATTATGTTGCACCGTGCAATTGTCGGCTCAATGGAGCGTTTTTTAGGTATTTTGATTGAAAATTACGCAGGTGCAATGCCTGTCTGGTTGGCGCCTGTACAGGTCATGGTGTTGAATATTTCAGACGCCCAGGCCGAATATGTGTTCCAAGTGGTTGAAAATCTAAAGAAAAATGGCATCAGATGCGATTTTGACTTGAGAAATGAGAAGATTACCTATAAAATACGCGAACATAGCCTGCAAAAATTGCCTTACCTTGTAGTGGTGGGTGATAAAGAAATGCAAGCAGGCCAAGTGGCCGTGCGAACCAGAAAAGGCGAAGACCTAGGTGCAATGTCGGTAAATGCGTTCATTCAACGTGTGAAATCAGATATTGCCGAAAAACGGTAATCCCTTCCAAGGAATGCGCGGCTTATCTTTTGTTGATATGAAAAGGAAGATAACATAGCTCAGGATAAAGAAACACGTATTAACTCTGACATCACTGCACCGCAGGTGCGTTTGATAGGAGTTGACGGCGAACCGCTAGGCATTATGAGTTTGAGAGAAGCCTTCGCTCATGCTGAGGAAGCGGATATCGATATTGTAGAGATTGCACCCAATGCTGCGCCGCCAGTATGCAGGCTAATGGACTACGGCAAGTTCAAATACGCCGAAAGCAAACGATTGCATGAGCAGAAGCTCAAGCAAAAACAGGTACAAATCAAGGAAGTGAAATTCCGTCCTGGTACCGATGATGGTGACTACAATATCAAGCTGCGTAATATTGTGCGTTTTCTGGGTGAAGGTGATAAGGCCAAGATAACATTGCGTTTTAGAGGTCGCGAGATTACCCATCAGGAATTTGGACTGGCGTTGTTAAAACGTATTGAGGCGGATTTGATTGAGCATGCTGTGGTGGAGCAGTTCCCTAAGATGGAAGGTCGCCAGATGGTCATGGTTTTAGCGCCACAGAAAAAGGGCGCTGTGAAGAAAGTAAAATCTGCAGATGCTGCAGAGGCGAAAACGGAATAACTTAAGTTTTTCTGGGTAAATGGCTAAATTGGCTGCCTACTTACCCATAATCAACCTCGTAAGGAGACAAAAATGCCAAAAATGAAAACAAAGAGCAGCGCAAAAAAGCGCTTCAAGTTCTTGGGCAATGGTAAAGTAAAGCGTACACATTCGCACTTGCGCCATATTCTCACTAAAAAGACCACCAAGCAAAAACGTAAATTGCGCGGCACTGCAGTGATTTCTGCAAGCGATGCGAAACGCGTTCGCGCTATGATGCCAACCCAATAAGGAGAATAGAATGCCTAGAGTAAAACGTGGCGTCATAGCTCGCGCCAAACATAAAAAAGTTTTAAATGCTGCTAAAGGTTATCGCGGCCGTCGTAAAAACGTTTATCGCGTAGCTAAAGAAGCTGTGATGAAAGCCGGTCAATATGCATATCGTGACCGCCGTCAGAAAAAACGTCAGTTCCGTGCATTGTGGATTGCGCGTATCAACGCGGCATCACGTGAGTGCGGTTTGACATACAGTCGTTTCATGAACGGCTTGAAAAAAGCTGCGATTGAAGTGGATCGCAAAGTGCTGGCTGACATGGCAGTGTTTGATAAAGCTGCTTTCGCAAAATTGGCAGAGTCCGCCAAAGCTAGCCTTGCTGCTTAACTTGCATCATTAGAAAAAGAGGCTGCGGCCTCTTTTTTTATGGCTGTTGATAATAAATACTATTTTTTCAAACACTTAGATTAAATTAATCGGCTAAAATAGCGCCATGAACCTTGAACATCTGATTGCAGAAGCACAAACTGATTTTGCGGCATGCGTTGACATGCCGGCCTTAGAAAACGCCAAAGCCAAATACCTTGGCAAGGCTGGTGTCCTGACTGAGGCCTTGAAAAGTTTGGGTAAACTGAGCGCCGAAGATAGACCAGCCGCAGGTGCGGCGATCAATGTTGTCAAACAGGGCGTGGAATCTGCGCTGAATGCACGACGGGAAGCGCTCCTTTATGCGGAACAGGCCAAGCAATTGGCGCAAGAATCCATTGATGTGACTTTGCCGGCACGCGCGCAATCGCGAGGTGGTTTGCATCCGGTGACGCTAACCTTGCAGCGTATCGAGCAGTTGTTCCATTCGATAGGGTTTGAAGTAGCAACCGGGCCGGAAATCGAAAGTGATTTCTATAACTTTACTGCCCTGAATATCCCGGAAAACCATCCAGCGCGTGCGATGCATGATACGTTCTATGTGGATGAGCAGCATGTGCTGCGCACACATACCTCGCCAGTGCAGGTGCATTACATGCAGGAGAACAAGCCGCCATTGAAAATCATTGCACCGGGACGTGTCTATAGGGTTGATTCGGATGCGACGCATTCCCCGATGTTTCATCAGGTAGAGGGCTTGTGGGTGGATGAGAACATCAGTTTTGCCAATCTTAAAGGCGTGGTGCAGGATTTCCTGCAAAAATTCTTTGAGCGTGAAGATTTAACAGTGCGCTTCCGTCCTTCCTTTTTTCCTTTTACAGAGCCTTCTGCTGAGATGGATATGAGTTGGAATGGCGGCTGGCTTGAAATCGGCGGTTGTGGCATGGTGCATCCAGAAGTGTTCAAACATGTAAACATTGATAGCGAGAAATATCGTGGTTTTGCCTTTGGCTTGGGCGTGGAGCGGCTTGCGATGCTTCGTTATGGTGTGAATGATTTACGTCATTTCTTTAACAATGATCTGCGCTTTTTGCAGCAGTTTGTAAAATAGGGCGTAGCGATGCAATTTTCAGAGAACTGGTTACGTAGTTTCGTCAATCCCAACCTCAGCACAGATGCGCTTGGACATGCCATGACCATGGCCGGCCTGGAAGTAGAGGGCCAGCAGCCAGCCGGCACAGTATTCAGCCGTGTAGTGATTGGGGAAATTCTGGAAGCGAGCAAGCATCCGGATGCGGATCGTTTGCAGGTGTGCAAGGTCAATGTTGGGGATGAGGTGTTACAGATCGTATGTGGTGCACCGAATGCCCGTGCTGGTCTGAAAGCACCATGTGCCTTGGTGGGCGCGGATCTGCCAGATATCAGCATCAAACAAGCCAAAGTGCGGGGCGTTGAATCGTTCGGCATGATGTGTTCTGCCAAGGAGCTTGGATTGGCAGCAGAAGCCAGTGGTTTGCTGGAATTGCCCTCTGAGGCGCCAGTAGGGCAGGACATCCGCGAATACTTCGACTTGAACGACACGCTTTTCACACTAAAGCTAACCCCAAACCGTGCTGATTGTTTGAGCATCCTGGGCATCGCACGAGATGTCGCTGCCATGACAGGCGCAACTTTAAATACCCCCTCTACAGCCCGCGTGGATATTGCCTCCCAGCGCACCTTTGACGTTCGCGTGGAGGCAGCGCAGGCCTGTCCTGCTTACTATGGCCGCGTTATCGAAGGAGTCAATGCGAAGGCGGTCACACCAGACTGGATGAAGCTAAGGTTAGAGCGTAGCGGCATACGCGCCATCAACGCAATCGTCGATGTAACCAATTATGTGTTGCTAGAGTTTGGTCAGCCGATGCATGCCTTTGATTTGAATAAGCTTTCCGGTCAGATTAACGTGCGCTTCGCTAAAGTTGGTGAAACGTTGAAATTGCTCAATGACACCGAGGTGCAGCTCAAACCGGATGATTTGGTGATTGCAGACGCACAGGGCGCGGTGGCGCTGGCAGGCATCATGGGTGGAGAATCAACTTCCGTAGCGAACGAAACGACCGATATCTTCCTGGAAAGTGCTTTCTTTACGCAGGACGTGATGGCTGGAAAGGCGCGCCGCTTGGGTCTGAGTACGGACTCATCCTATCGCTTTGAACGCGGCGTGGATTTTGGTAATACGTTGAATGCGCTGGAACGGGCGACCGCGCTGATCCTGGATATCTGTGGCGGAAAAGTGGGCAGCGTTACACAGGTGGTTGGCGAAATGCCCGCCAGAAACAAAGTGACGTTACGTCATGCGCGTTTATGTAGCGTGCTGGGGATGGATATCCCGCAAGCCACTGTCAGCAGACTGTTAACCCAGCTTGGCTTTGAAGCGGATGAAGCAGATGGTAGCTACACAGTACAGGCACCGACTTATCGTTTCGATATTGTCCGAGAAGAAGATTTGATTGAAGAGATTGCGCGCCTGTATGGCTACGAGCATTTGCCGGCATTGGCGCCACAGGCGTCCCTTAATATGCTGCCAGCTTCTGAGACAAAGCGCAGTACGGCTTGGTTGCGTGATGTATTGGTAGCTCACGGTTATCAGGAAGCTATTACCTACAGCTTTGTGGATGCCAGTTGGGAACGTGACTTGATGGGCAACCAGAGCCCGATTGCACTGAAAAACCCGATTGCCAGCAACATGAGCGTGATGCGCAGCAGTTTATGGGGAGGGTTGCTGAATGCGCTGACCTATAACCTGAACCGTAAACAAGATCGAGTGCGATTATTCGAACTGGGATCAAGCTACTGTGCGGTTTCTGAAGGCTATGTTGAAAAGTCTAAAATCGCAGGTGTGCTGTATGGAGATGTGTTGCCAGAGCAATGGGCGGAGAAAGCGCGTCAGGCAGACTTCTTCGATGCAAAGGCGACAGTTGATGCACTGTGCGGAAATCAGGCCGAGTATCGCGCCGAAACTCACTCTGCTTTGCACCCAGGGCAGTCCGCTGCAGTTCAGATACGTGGTATCCGGATTGGCTGGCTGGGCAAGCTGCATCCTAAGTGGCAGCAACAATACGGTTTAGCCAAAAATACTTTTTTATTCGAACTGGATACAGAAGCGCTGTTACAGGCAGGGATTGCGCAATATCGGGAGGTGCCAAAATTCCCAGCAGTGCGTCGTGATATTGCAGTGATCGTGGATGAGCATCTACCCGTACAGACTATTGTAGAGACAGTGCAAAAGGCTAAGATACCATTGTTGCAAGAAATACAATTGTTCGATATTTATCAGGGAAAAGGCGTTTCAGAAAACAAAAAAAGCCTTGCATTTCTTGTACTTATGCAAGATACTGATAAAACTCTGCAGGATGCTGATGCTGATGGACTCATGGAAAAACTGCTCAAATTACTGCAAACCCAATTTGATGCGCAGCTAAGAAGTTAGGCTTGGTTTCTTGCAATCAATTTGCACTAAATATAAAAGTTAAAAGACTCAAGATAAAATTAAAAGGTTGTTGGGGGGATTATGACACTCACGAAGGCTGACTTGGCTGACTTGCTGTTTGAGCAAGTCGGATTAAACAAGCGCGAGGCAAAGGATATGGTAGAGGCTTTCTTTGAAGAGGTGCGTATTGCATTAGAATCAGGAGATAGCGTAAAACTGTCAGGATTCGGTAACTTTGAATTGCGTACCAAATCCGAGCGCCCAGGCCGCAATCCTAAAACCGGCGAGGAAATACCGATTACCGCACGGCGCGTAGTGACGTTCCATGCTAGCCAAAAGTTAAAAAGCAAGGTTGAAGAACATTACGCTGGCAAGTCTTGATGCCGAGATTTTCATTTAATCGACCTATTTTGATAGTGATTAAAAATGGCTGAACAAACAGTAAGTCAATTACCACCAATACCGGCCAAACGCTACTTCACGATTGGCGAAGTGAGCGAGTTGTGCGGGGTCAAGCCTCATGTGTTACGTTATTGGGAGCAGGAGTTTACCCAGCTCAAGCCAGTCAAACGTCGTGGAAATCGCCGTTATTATCAGCATCACGAAGTGCTGCTGATACGTAAAATACGTGAGTTGCTGTATGAACAAGGGTTCACCATCAGTGGCGCACGTAACCGCTTGGATGGAACAGAGGTGATGACGGAAACTGCCGTGCAACCATCTATCAAGCCTGCTATTGCTGAGTCTTCGTCCACGATGGGGCTTGATATTGCTTCATTGCGTGCACAGGTTCAGGAAGTCATCAGCCTCTTACGTGCTGCTTAACTTTATTCTGCTAATTTGAATGCCGTCAGCGCGGCAACTCTTGGGTTTTGATTTATAATACGCCCTCGCTGTCACAAGCAGTATCGTCGGGGCGTAGCGCAGCCTGGTAGCGCACTTGCATGGGGTGCAAGGGGTCGCAAGTTCGAATCTTGCCGTCCCGACCATAAAATTAGTTAGATGCGAATATCTCCTTTCAGCTAATCATCGTGATTCTTCATATTTACGAATGCTAAAAATACCTAAATCAGTGTGTTAGTGCTATGCCTTCGTTACTTCATAAAGTTCTGATACCAAAAATTTTAGGTGCCATTGTTGCTGCTTCTTGTGCTTTTTGGGTTTTTATTGAAACGGCAGAGAATGTCGTCGATGGGGATACAAGGCATTACGACACTGAGATATTGATTGCTCTTCATCGTTCTGACCCTACGAATGTTGGCTGGTTTGTTGAGATTGTAAGAGATATTAGCGGGTTGGGTGGTATAGGGGTGCTTGGGATATTGGTGTTGGTTAGTACGATATTTCTTACGATTTCTAAAAAGCCAAAAACGGCAATATTTTTAGTGCTTGCAACCTTTGTCGGTGCAGTAATATGCAGTTTGTTAAAAATCGGCTTTGACCGTCCTCGCCCAGACCTGATCCCACACTTGACATATGTCTACAGTATGAGCTTTCCCAGCGGTCATGCTATGGTTTCTACGGTTGTATATTTGACTTTGTGCTCGTTGCTGGCTCGAGTAGTATCCGGATTCTGGTCGAAAATTTTTGTGATGTTAGTGGGTATTCTCCTTGCTGGTCTGGTTGGGCTCAGTCGATTATATCTAGGTGTGCATTGGCCTAGTGATGTGCTGGCAGGTTGGGCGGCTGGCTCCGCATGGGCGCTGGCATGCTGGCTAATGGCGACAATATTAAATTTGGAGAATGAACGTAAATCATGAAGGGGCAGTCTTTTTTTAGACGTCTTAGATTTGCAGTTAATGGCCTATATTTAGCCTTCTGTCGTGAGCATAGTTTTCGTGCCCATGCCATTTCTTGTATTGGTGTCTTGATAGTATTGCTACTAACCCGTCCGTCCATAATCTGGTGGGCTTTGGCATTTATTGCAGTAGGTTTGGTACTAGTAGCGGAGTTGATTAATACTGCGATCGAGACATTTGCTGACCATGTTCACCCAGAACTTCATACGGAAATAAAAGCTGTAAAAGACATAGCTGCTGCGGCTGTTCTAGTTTCAAGCATTACAGCGATTCTGGTTGCAATCGCATTTATATATAACTACTATCAATCATGATGTAGAACACTACGTATCTTGGACGTTCGGTTTTGGGTGTTTTTTTATGCGTTACTACATACTTGGGTCGATTAACTTAAGTAACGAAATTTCGTCTATAATGGCTCCAGAAGGGGCGCTCAGATGAAATTCCAGACGATATCCACACAACCATTTTCGGATCAAAAACCTGGTACATCAGGATTACGCAAGCGCGTCAAAGTTTTCCAGCAGCCGCATTATCTGGAAAACTTTGTACAGAGTATTTTTGATACGCTGGATATCCCACCCAATGCCGTGCTCACATTGGGCGGTGATGGTCGTTACTATAATCGGACAGCCATTCAAATCATCATCAAGATAGCCGCTGCGAATGGCTTCGCAAAAGTGATGGTGGGTAAAGGTGGGATATTATCTACTCCCGCTGCTTCGTATGTCATTCGAAAATACCAGACTTTTGGCGGTATCATTTTATCTGCCAGCCATAATCCAGGCGGCCCCGATAATGACTTTGGCATCAAATACAATACGACCAATGGCGGACCCGCGCCAGAGAAAATCACGGAAGCGATTTTTGCCAAGAGCAAGGTCATCACCCAATATCGTTTGGCGGATATGCCTGATGTGGATATTGATACGCTAGGCATGCAGAAACTCGGCGAGTTCACTATCGAGGTTATCGACCCGGTTGCCGATTATGCCGATTTGATGGAATCCTTGTTCGATTTCGATGCGATACGCGCGTTATTCAAAACGGGTTTCCGCATAAAATTCGATGCAATGCATGCTGTGACTGGCCCTTATGCCAAAGAGGTGTTCCTGAACCGACTTGGTGCAGGAGAATCCAGCGTCATGAATTGCGAAGTGAGCGAGGATTTCGGTGGCGGGCATCCTGATCCCAACCTGACCTATGCGCATGATCTGGTAGAGATCATGTACGGAGAAAACGCGCCGGATTTTGGCGCCGCGTCGGACGGCGATGGCGACCGCAACATGATTCTGGGCAAGCATTTTTTCGTGACGCCCTCGGACAGCCTGGCTTTGATGGCGGCCAATGCGCGCATCGTGAAGGGTTACAGCCAGGGCATCGCCGGGGTGGCGCGCTCGATGCCGACCAGCGCCGCAGTGGATAAGGTTGCTCAGTCTATGGATGTGCCTTGCTTTGAAACCCCTACGGGCTGGAAGTTTTTTGGCAATCTGATGGATGCCGGCAAGGTGACATTATGCGGCGAAGAGAGCTTCGGAACGGGCTCCAGCCATGTGCGTGAAAAGGATGGTTTGTGGGCCGTCCTGTTCTGGCTGAACATTCTGGCAATCAAACGCCAGAGCGTAGAGCAGATTGTCATGCGCCATTGGCTGCAGTATGGTCGCAATGTATATTCGCGCCACGATTACGAGGACATTCCCACCGATGCGGCCAATGCGGTGATTCAGCACTTGCGCGACAGCATGCCCGCTTTGCCGGGTAAGGCCTTTGGGAGCTACAAAGTTGCCAAGTGTGATGATTTCAGCTATACCGACCCGATTGACGGCAGCGTAAGCACCAAACAAGGCTTACGCGTATTGTTCGAGGATGGTTCCCGCATCGTCTATCGGTTATCGGGAACGGGTACCGAAGGTGCCACGCTACGCATCTATCTGGAAGCGTTCGAGCCAGACAGTGCAAAACATGGCCAGGATGCCCAAGAGCTGTTAAAAGAGATGATCTGGATTGCACTGGAGTTGTCACAATTGCTCGAAAAAACGGGCAGAACAGCGCCGACAGTTATCACATAAAATCCCCGAGAGAATTTTACTGTTCGCTAAGCCGCATCTATAAAGGCTTGGGGGACGGTGAAATAATTAAACTGTTTTTTCAGTTTTTACGCTTATTCTTCGGCATTTTTGATGGTCATCTGGCCTTTGTAAAGACGCACGTCCATACGCCCTAAATAACTCATCCCTAACAGGACATCCCCTTGCAGTGAAGGGACGATCATCGCTGATACGTTGCGGGCTTCGACGCCGCCCACTTTAACGGAATCGAGCCGCACCAGGTAACCGACGCTATCGCCATTGGCTGTGTTAGTAGTGATGGCGCTGACGCTTCTCAAGCCAAGTTGCTCTGCGATGCGCTGGGAAATTGCGACGCCGGTGGCGCCCGTGTCAATCAATACATCCACTTTGTGCCCATTGATGAACGCTTCAGCACGGTAATGCCCATCCAGGCCACGTTTGAGCGTTACGCTTGGATCCTGCCCAAGTCGGTTGGCTTTGTTCGGGTTCTGGACGCCATCAGCAAGATAATAGAACAGGCCGCCTAAAGCTATCCAAATAAGCGCAGCCAGCAGTCCCTGTTTTGACATTCTTTCTAGAACGGCAACTTGGCTTGAGGCGCAACTGCCATAATTACTTTTCTGAACGCCTCTTGGATACGTTTGAGCGCGTCCAGATTGTCGGCTTCAAAGCGCAGCACAACAACAGGAGTGGTATTGGATGGGCGCATCAAGCCAAAACCATCAGGATATTCGACACGCAGGCCATCGATGGTAATCACCTCTGTCGCACCATCAAACTTTGCCGACTCCCTGAGTTTGGCGATAAGCGCATGCGGTTCGCCTTCTCTCATCTGGATATGCTGTTCCGGCGTGCTCACGCTGTCTGGCAACGCGTTCAGCACTGCGGAAACATCATCGAAATGACTCAAAATCTCGAGTAGACGGGCGCCAGAATATAGGCCGTCGTCAAACCCATACCAGCGCTGTTTGCCTGTCTGCGATTTGTCATTGAAGAATACGTGCCCACTCATTTCGCCAGCCAGTGCCGCCTGAGTCTCCTTGATCTTGGCCTTGACGAGCGAGTGACCGGTCTTCCATAACACTGGGTTGCCGCCATACTGTCGTATCCATGGGCTCAGGTTACGTGTGGATTTGACATCGAAAATGATATTGGCTTTCGGGTTACGGCTCAATACATCTCTGGCGAACAACAACAATTGACGGTCAGGATAAATGATGTTGCCGTCTTTGGTGACCACTCCTAGTCGATCGCCGTCACCGTCAAAAGCCAAGCCGATCTCTGCGCGGGAGGTTTTGAGCGAATTCATCAAGTCGTGGAGATTCTCCGGGACAGAAGGGTCAGGATGATGGTTGGGGAAATGGCCGTCCACTTTGCAGAACAGCTCTGTGACTTGGCAGCCGATAGCATTGTATAGCCGTTTGGCGAAAGCGCCCGCCACACCATTGCCGCAATCGACAACGATATCCATCGGACGTGCCAATTGGATGTCAGCCTTGATGGCTGCGATATAGTCTTCCGCGATGTCGTAATGCCTTTCAATTCCTTCGCCGTATGTCAGCTGGTTCTCGGTAATGCGTTGCCGTAGTTTCTGAATGCGTTCTGTCGAGAGCGTTTCGCCTGCCAACACCATTTTCAAGCCATTGTAATCAGGGGGGTTATGACTGCCGGTGACCATCACGCCGCATTTGGTGCGCAGATAATGCGCGGCAAAATACACCATCGGGGTAGCGACCATACCCAGATTCACCACATCGACACCAGCCTTGCGGATGCCACGTGACAATGCCGCTGCCAGCCGTGGTCCGGAGAGGCGCCCGTCAAAGCCGATGCAGACTTCGGTTTGATGAAGGCTCTTCGCTTCGGTTCCAAGTGCCTGGCCAATCGCTTCTACACCGGATTCAGTCAAGGTTTTATCGACGATGCCACGAATGTCGTAGGCTTTGAAAATTTCAGCAGGGATTTGCATCTTAAAAAGCTAGATAAATAATTAAAAAATAAGTCAGGTGGTGTAACAGTTGGTCCAGACCTAATAATATCCAGAACCAGTCACTATTGTCAGGGCGCAAGTTATACCGTTTGCCCAGATTCATTTTGACCCAATCGATATGGTAATGCACCACCATGTCCAGAATCGCAAATTGAAATGCGCCCACTCCAATGAGTGGAGCCAGTACCAAAAGGGTGCCTGCGCCGTGTATTGCGGCATGTGCAATGCCACCAGGGTGAAAATAGATACCCTTGTTTCGATACATCCATGGCGAAGTCTGCAATGGAAAGTCGCAGATAAAATGCTTGATAAACAAGCCTAGCAGGGCTTCTAGCATGATTGCTTTCTATCGATGCCAGTTTTCATCAGGCTGCTTCATCAATCCAGGCTTGCTGGATGGCTTCCAGAATCTTTTCCCCACAATGCGCAGGATTGTCGTCAAAGCCTTCTAGTGCCAGTACCCATTCCATCAAGTCAGTAAAGCGAATCTTTACTGGATCTACGTCAGGGTGCTCATCGTAAAGCGCTTCGGCAATTTTTTGTGTATCTGTCCACTTCATTATGTTGTATGCAGTTTAAATTGTAGATAGTTTATTATAACGCCGGCATGGTCGTCATGGCGGTTTTGCAATAAAAAAGCCCGACAAATGCCGGGCGCGGAGAATCATACTTGTAGATTTAGTTTTTCTTATTATTAAATCAATTCCTGCAAATAGCATGCCGAAATTATTGATGATAATAAACAGAAGCTTATATGGTCATGCGCTATTCAAGGTGGTTTATATTAACCATTCGTGGCTGCATGTAACCATTTTTTCATACCATTGGCGAATGTGTTTTACTCGTGACGGGGTTGTTAACACCATGTTAAAATGCGCGCTTAAATCATCGTCATTCTGGAAAACGAATCAACATGTTCAGCAAGTCAAAAAACCTACACTTGGCCGACCCCGCCTTGGCACAAATGATCGATAGCGAGATGGTGCGTCAGGAGCATCATATCGAGCTCATCGCATCTGAAAATTACACCAGCCCTGCTGTGATGGAAGCACAAGGCTCGCAATTAACCAACAAATATGCGGAAGGTTATCCCGGGAAGCGATTCTATGGCGGGTGTGAGTTTGTAGATCAGGTTGAACAATTGGCGATTGACCGTCTGAAGGCTTTGTTTGGTGCAGAATACGCCAATGTGCAGCCACACTCTGGTTCACAGGCTAATCAGGCGGTTTATTTCTCCATTCTTAAGCCGGGTGACACCGTGATGGGCATGAACTTGGGCCATGGTGGTCATTTGACACATGGTTCACCGGCTAACCTGTCTGGCAAGCTGTTCAATATCGTGCCTTACGGTTTGAACGAAAAAGAAGAGATTGATTACGATGAGATGGAACGCATCGCGCTGGAGTGCAAGCCGAAACTCCTGATTGGCGGCGCATCCGCATACGCATTGCGTTTCGACTGGGCGCGCATGGCAGAGATTGCCAAAAAGGTCGATGCCTATTTTATGGTAGATATGGCGCATTACTCTGGTCTGATTGCGGCAGGGGTGTATCCAAACCCGGTGCCACACGCGGATTTTGTCACATCCACTACGCACAAGACTTTGCGTGGACCGCGCGGCGGTATTATCTTGGCCAAGGCTGTGCATGAAAAAATGCTCAACTCGAATGTATTCCCAAGCCTGCAAGGAGGGCCTTTGATGCATGTGATCGCGGGTAAGGCGACTGCATTCCTGGAAGCAGCGCAGCCAGAGTTTAAAGCCTATCAGCAGCAAGTGCTCAAGAATGCTGACACCATGGCCAGAACACTTGCGGCGCGTGGTTTGCGCATAATCTCAGGTCGCACCGAGAGTCATGTATTCCTGGTGGATCTGCGTCCGAAAAAACTGACTGGTAAGGCAGCCGATGCTTATTTGGGTCAGGCGCATATCACTGTGAATAAAAATGCGATTCCGAACGACCCGGAAAGCCCGTTCGTGACTTCCGGCATCCGTATCGGTTCCCCAGCCATCACCACACGTGGTTTCAAAGAGGTGGAAGCCGAGCAAGTGGCGCATCTGATTGCTGACGTGCTGGATAATCCGGAAAGTGCGGATGTGATTGCCACGACTAAAGCCAAAGTGCATGCGCTGACCTCGAAATTCCCTGTCTACGGAGCATAAGGCTTGAAATGTCCCTTCTGTGGTGCTGACGAAACTCAGGTCATTGATTCTCGTATCAATGACGAGGGTGACTCGATTCGCCGTCGCCGGCGGTGCGCGGCTTGTGATAAACGTTTCACTACTTATGAAACTGCAGAATTGCATTTGCCTCAAGTGGTGAAGCAGAACGGTACGCGCGAGGAGTTCAGCAGGGATAAGCTGCGCTTGTCCTTTACACGTGCATTGCATAAGCGCCCGGTCCCTACAGAGTATGTCGACAAAGCGCTGGATCATATCGTACAGCGCATCCTTGCGCGCGGTGAACGCGAGATTCCGGCGAGGGACCTTGGCGAGATGGTCATGCATGAGCTGAAGATGATGGACAAGGTCGCTTATATTCGTTTCGCATCAGTCTACCGCAGCTTTTCTGATGTTGATGACTTTAATGATGTCATTCGCGATCTGGATGTTAGTAAGGCGGATATTAAAAAATGAGTAATAACCCAAACAAATGGATCAGCAGGTCATCCATTGCATTCGCAGCGGTTACCTTGATTATCACCATCGTTTTTTTTGCTTGGTGGGCGTTGAAGGAGCAAGTGGTATTTGGCAACGAGAGATTCGACCAGGTAAAATGGATGCAATACGCCTCTACAGTACAGCATGAGTGCAAACGAGGGGATATGGCCTATGATCTGAAAAGACATATCCTGGTGCGGGGCGCCAGCCGTGAAGCGGTTATGATATTGCTTGGCCGCCCTAGCTTGGAAGACAGTCATACGATTGAATATGATTTAGGCAAGTGCATGCATGTCTACCATGCACTGCGTATCTTTTTTGACGAGCACGGCCGGCTGATCAATAGCCAGATTTCATCTCACTAGCCCTATGTTTACTGCTCAAGACCACGCTTTGATGGCACATGCCTTAAAGCTGGCAGAACTGGGCTTGTTCACTACCACACCCAATCCTCGCGTCGGCTGCGTGATTGCCAAAAATGGCAGCATCATCGGCCAAGGGGCCCATCTCAAAGCGGGTGAGCCGCATGCGGAAGTGCATGCATTGCGAGAAGCTGGGGCATCAGCCCGTGGTGCAACCGCTTATGTGACCTTGGAACCTTGTAGTCATCATGGCCGCACTCCGCCATGCGTGGATGCACTCGTCAAAGCCGGGGTTAGCCGCGTCGTCGCCGCTATGCAAGACCCAAACCCCCTTGTTTCAGGTCAAGGGATGGCGCTATTAAGAGAGCATGGCATAGAAACTCAAGTCGGGTTGATGCAACCCCAGTCTGAAGAGTTGAATAAAGGTTTCATTTCTCGTATGGCACAAGGAATGCCTTTCGTCCGCAGTAAAATCGCCTGCAGCTTGGATGGTAAGACTGCACTCAACAATGGGCAGAGTAAGTGGATTACCGGTGAGGCAGCGCGGCAGGATGTGCAGCATTGGCGCGCACAAAGCTGTGCGATTTTGACAGGCATCGGTACGGTGCTTGCAGACAATCCGCGCATGACGGTACGGTCTGTTGATATCGACCGCCAGCCGTTGCGTGTTATTGTTGATAGCTGTCTGCAATTACCGCTGGATGCGGAAATATTGAAAGGCGGTCACATCTTGGTTTCCTATGCGCAAGGAGATGCGGACAGGGCTGCAAAACTGAGCGCAATGGGCGTGGAAGTAATTTGTCTGCCGCAAGAAGATGGTAAGGTATGCCTCAAATCGCTGTTAAGGCATCTTGCACGCGTCGAAATCAACGAGGTGATGGTAGAGGCGGGGGCAGGTTTGAATGGCTCGCTGCTGCATCAACACTTGATCGATGAGTTGCTGATCTATCAGGCGCCTGTCCTGCTAGGGCATCAGGCGCAAGGGATGTTCGACTTCCCGGTGCTTTCGGACATGCAGAACAAGTTGCAATTACAGATGCTTGAGATGCGCCAGGTTGGCACAGATACGCGCATCCGTGCCAAGCCCACATATGTGAATGAAGCATGCTGATTGATACACATTGCCATCTGGATGCGGCAGAGTTCGATGCCGACCGGGAGGTTGTGCTGCAACACGCACAGGCGGCTGGATTGACTGCCATCGTCGTGCCTGCCGTTGAGTATGCAAACTTTCAAACCGTAGTGAACCTGGCGAAAAGCAGGCCATGCATAGGTTTTGCGCTGGGTATTCACCCTATGTATGTGGAAGGGGCTAACCCTAGCCACTTAAAAAAGCTTTCTGAATCACTCGAGAATGAGCTGACATGTATAGCCATTGGTGAAATTGGGCTGGATTACTACGTGACACGCAGCAACAAAGAGACGCAGGAATACTTCTTTACTGAACAGCTTAAACTGGCCCAGCGATTTGACCTGCCAGTGATTTTGCATGTGCGCAACGCCATAGACGATATTCTCAAGTTTTTGCGCAAGATTCCTGTACGCGGCGGTATTGCGCATGCGTTCAACGGCAGTCGCCAGCAGGCGGACATATTTATCGACATGGGGTTTAAGCTGGGCTTCGGCGGCGCAATGACATACCCCCGCGCACTCAAAATTCGCGAGTTGGCTGTTTCCTTGCCGATAGAAGCGATTGTACTGGAGACTGATGCACCGGATATTCCGCCTGCATGGATTGGTAACAAGGGCAGAAATAGCCCCGCTGAACTCAAGCAAATTGCACAAGTTCTGGCTGATTTGCGTAATGAAAATTTTCAACAAGTCATTGATAGCACGAGCAAAAATGCGCTACAGGCCTTGCCGAAACTAGCTGATTTATGCACATCGCTTAAAGTGATACATTAAGTATTGAGAAAAATCCCTTACGTACCAAAGGGATAATGTAAGTTATTGATTATTAACAATATTATTTTAGATTATTTTTTGAACTTTTTTAAAAAATCCTTATAAATTGATATGTTACGAATTTGTTGCATCGCTATCCACAAAGTTATCCACAGATTCTGTGGATGTTTGGCTTAGTTAATTTTTTTTGGTTTTGCAACATTTTTTATACTGTTTTTTTATTTATTTTTTTAATGAGAACATGAAAGTCAACGGACAGTATTTTCGTACTATTTGGGTGCAAAAAAATGCATATCAGGTATGTGTGATTGACCAAACCAAGCTGCCGTTTGCATTTGAGGTTTTGACATTGGATACGCCGATGCAGCTGGCGCATGCGATTCAAACCATGCAAGTGCGTGGTGCGCCATTGATTGGAGCTGCCGCTGCCTATGGAATGGCGCTTGCCAGCCTGCAGGCCAGCCATGACGAGCACTTCGAACATACTGGCAAGATGCTTAAGGCCAGTCGTCCGACCGCAGTGAATCTGGCTTGGGCGATAGATAGGATGCTGCACGTGCTTTTGTCCACCCATCCAGAAGCCAGGCAGGATGCGGCTTGGCGAGAGGCAAAAAAGATTGCGGATGAAGATGTAGCGCAGAATCAGCAGATTGGGCAGCATGGATTGCAGCTGTTCAAGCAGCAGGATAAGACATTGAACGTGATGACGCATTGTAACGCTGGCTGGTTGGCTACGGTGGATTATGGGACTGCGCTCGCGCCCATCTATGCCGCCTACGACGCAGGTTTAGACATCCATGTGTGGGTCAGTGAAACACGTCCGCGTAATCAGGGTGCCAGTCTGACAGCCTGGGAACTGGCGCAGCATGGTGTGTCGCATACTATCATTACCGATAATGCTGCCGGGTATCTGATACAGCAGGGCCAGGTGGATATGGTGATTGTTGGCGCCGATCGAGTCACCCAGACAGGGGATGTTTGCAACAAGATAGGTACTTATCTGAAGGCATTGGCGGCACATGATAATGATGTGCCATTCTATGTGGCAGTTCCCAGTCCTACAATCGATTGGAATATCACTGCGCAAGATATCGAGATAGAAGCGCGCAGCGGGGAGGAAATCACCCATATGTTAGGTGTGGATGAATATGACCAACTGCATGCCGTGCGTATCATGCCAGCAGAAAGCAGAGCATACAATCCAGCATTCGATGTTACGCCAGCTCGGCTCGTCACTGCGATTATCAGTGAAAAGGGCGTGTATGCACCAAATCAACTGAAGGAGCTTCGTCATGCATGAAGCCTTGCTCAACATTACGCGCAAACTTGCTGAGTTAGGACTGAATAAAGGAACTTCTGGCAATTGCAGTGTGCGTCTAGATGAAGGCTTTCTTATCACTCCATCGGGAATGGGTGTGGATGAGATGACGCCGCGCAGTATGGTATATATGGATTTTCATGGGAATGCCGAGATAGGGAAGAAGCCTTCCAGCGAATGGCGTTTCCATCATGATATCCTCAAAAACCGGCCTGAAATCGGCGCGGTCATTCATACGCATAGCATGTTTGCCACAACCATGGCTTGTCTGCATCAAGAGATTCCGCCATTTCATTATATGATTGCTGTCTCAGGGGGCGATACCATTCGCTGTGCACCATACGCACTGTTCGGCACCCAAGCGCTGTCCAATCATGCCATAGCGGCGCTTCATGAACGCAAGGCTTGTCTATTGGCAAATCACGGCATGATCGCGCTGGGTAAGGATTTGGAAGATGCGTTGGCAGTGACGATAGAGGTTGAGAATCTCTGCGAGCAATATTGGCGCTTGCTGCAGGTAACCCCCAATCCACCGCTTTTATCAGAAGTGGAGATGCGCGAGGTCTTCCAGCAGTTCAAGGGCTACGGCAAATGGGCAAAAGAGTAATGCAGGGATTGTCCTAGAACAGTTCGACATCGCCGGTCTTGTTGTCCGTTTCCAGCAAGCCATGTGAAATCAGCTCGTCATATTGGCATACCTGGTTCCTGCCATTGTTCTTGGCGTAATAGAGCGCCTTGTCAGCCCGCTCCAGCATATTGGGCGCCAAGTCGAACTGCTCGATTCTGGTGAAACCACAACTGGCGCTGAGCTTGCCGACTTGCGGAAAATCATGTCGCTCGACAGCTTGCCTGAAGCTGTCCAAAACGAATTGCATGGTTTCATCGGAGGGGCACTGGAACACGCCAACGAACTCCTCACCGCCAAAGCGGAACAGCAAATCCTCCGACCGGAAACTATTGCTCATCATATGCGAGAACATCAGCAGCACTTCATCGCCGATGAGATGGCCAAACGTATCATTGACGCGCTTGAAGTGATCGATATCGAAGATGGCTAGGTAGCTCGGGTAGTGGTTGTCGCTGCTGCGCCTGAATTGCTGATTGTTCTGTCTGGCGATGATGTCGTTGATCTTCTGATCGAAGGTCTTGCGGTTCAGTAATCCTGTCAGCGTGTCGCGTTCGTTCTCGTTCATCAGTGCCACAAAGTTGTGGTAGATCTTTAGCACCATCACGGTCAGTTCGTGGTCGATCGAATCTTCTTCAGCCTCAATAGCAATCACGGCAATCGGGTGGTTCTTGGCGTTAAGCAACGGGAACAGCATCAGCGGATGGTCATGGTCGAAAGACAGGATCTCCCGTGTATCCAGACATTTCTTCAATATCATCAGCATCTCGTCTGACACTTCATCAGCCTGCAATGGTTTGCCGATAGGCGTGTCCTGATATTTTGTACGGTCAATGCTGTTCGCACTGAACATCCGCATCTTCTCGGGAGCGGCAAGTTTGAACAAAGTCTGTGCCAGCGCTATTTCAAGTGCGTTAGAGTCTTTTTCGCTGGTTAAAGCGATGATGTTTTCCAGAATGGTTTTGATGTTCTGCGCCATAAGTTTAATGGATGCTTTTACAATTAGCTGTTAGCTGGATGTCCTGTAAAAAGCAGGCGCGTGGCAGATGCCGAAGGCTATTCCAGACCTAAGAACTGTTCTATTGCTTTTAACGTCGGCAAAACGATTTTCTTTAGTCTTGATGAGAAAGAGTTGTTATATGAAAGCAGTTTTTTCCGTTCCGGAAATGGATGGCCTGGAGACCGCACCCAGCATGGCTTACAGGGCGGGTGTTTTGCCGATGAGCGCGCGCGCGAGATTAAGCTTGGCTTAAGTTAATCCTGCTTTGCCAATTGCGTTAAATCTGCATTCAGCAATACAAGTTTTAAGAAAGATAGGTAATCTTTTTTCCTATAAAACGCATAATTGTTCTTTGCCAGGAAAAAGCATTTTTTAAGGATGTTTTTACCTTCAAACAGATAAAAGTAATCATCCATTTGTTTTCTGATATCCGGGGAGACTGACAGCTTGTCGTAGTCTATTTTCCTGAAGTAGTTGTATCCGCTCAGGCTGGTTAACAGGCTAGTACTTATATGGTTGTCCTGTTTCTTGTCGGTATCAGATTTTGCGATCGAGCTTTGAGCGTGCTGGCGGTATTTCAGCAACGGCTGGCTCAGGAACGCGCGCCTGCCAGTCAGTTCTGCCAACATGGCAAGCTGGTAGTCATAGATGAGAGTTACCGGGGTGCTCAGCATCACATCGCATAGTGCCCTGTTGAACAAGACGGAGCCGCCTTGAACGCTATTGGCGAACAATATCCCGGGCAAACCGGTTTTTTTGCCGCGATTCCCGATGAAAAGCGGACGCAGTATATTCAGCTTTTCATCTACGAAATATGAATCAGTATGCACCAGCGCAGGGAGCCTGTCTTCCGTTTCGATTTCCTTGAGTTTTTTCAGGCTTGCTTCCAGCTTGTTTTCCAGCCATACATCGTCTTGGTCGCACACCGCAATGTAGTTCTCTTTCACGGATGCGAAGAGCGTCAGATGGCTTCCATTGATTTTTAGATTGCCTTTGGTGTCTTCGATTAGCGTGAACTTGTCGCTGCCGGCGATATTCGATTTCACTACCTCGATGCTGTTGTCTTTTGAGCCGTCATCCCTGATGTAGCAGTGCCAGTGAGTAAAAGTTTGCCGTTTGAGGGAATCGATAAGTTCGGTGATATAAGCAGCACCATTGTATGTCGAGAGTACAACAGCAATCGTGTCATCGTTGCCGGAGTTGAGCTGACTGGTTTTTGTCATTTATTTTATGTTTTGCAAGAAAATCTATGGTGGCCTAGCCTAGCTGATTTCTCTTGTTTCTGCAAATTCGACTCATCTTCACCCGTGCTGTCCAGGCCTGGCATGAATGTGTGACTTTTATATGAGGTGGTCTGTAAGCCGCATCCAGATTGCCTTGCAGGGCAGGTGGTTTGCTGACAATTTGCGGACTAATCGTCGATGAAGCTGCCGGCGACGTAATACCAGCGGCCATCCACTTGTTTGAACTGGCTGATCTCATGCAGGCGCTCTGCCTTGCCACCGCCAATCTTGTATCGCGCGATGAACTCCACGATAGCGGTTTCACCCTTTGTCTCCGCTTTCACAATATCCAGGCCAAGCCATTTGATAGAGGGTTCTTCAGCCAGATTTAGTGCTGTCGGACGTGTGTCCTGATGCCAGGTTGCCAGCAGGTAATCTTCCAGCTTGAGTACATAGGCCGAATAGCGAGAGCGCATCAGCGCCTCGGCAGTCGGCGCAGACGCACCCTCATGATACGGCTTGCAGCATGATACGTAAAGTTTTCCGCTTTTACATAGGCAAAGTTGGCTGGTGGTATTAGGCGATTTCACGTGTTTCCATGAATTGGATATCTGGATAGCGTTCCTGTGCCATCTGCAGGTTCACGCGGTTAGGAGCAAGGTAGACGTAGTCATCTGCGCTGTCTAGCCCAACATTAAAGCCATATTTGTCGGCAATGGCTTTCAGGTCGGCGTCTTTGCCTTTCAGCCAACGCGCGGTATAGCAGTCGTAGGGTTCGAACACCATGTCCACGCCGTATTCATGCTCCAAGCGGTGGGCGACGACATCGAACTGCAGCATACCGACAGCGCCCAGAATCAGGTCGTTGGAGAGCAGGGGGCGGAACAGCTGCGCGGCGCCTTCTTCCGAGAGTTGCTTGAGGCCGATTTGCAGCTGCTTCATCTTCATCGGGTTTTTGATACGGGCGCGACGGAAATACTCTGGCGCGAAGCTGGGGATGCCGACGAATTTGAGCGCTTCACCCTCGGTAAACGTATCTCCCAGTTTTACTGTGCCGTGGTTGGGGATGCCGATGATGTCGCCCGCGTAGGCTTCATCCATTGTCGTGCGATCCTGCGCCATGAAGGTGATGGCGTTGTTGACGCTGAGCATCTTGTTGGTGGCGACCTGTTTGATTTTCATGCCGCGCTCGAAACGGCCGGAGCAGACGCGCAGAAAGGCGATGCGGTCGCGGTGTTTGGGGTCCATGTTGGCTTGTATCTTGAACACGAAGCCTGAGAACTTCGGCTCGGTCGGTGTGACTTCGCGTGTTGCCGTGTTGCGCGGTTTGGGGGCAGGGGATAGGTCGACAATCGCATCCAATAGGCTTTGTACGCCGAAATTGTTGATGGCTGAGCCAAAGAACACCGGCGTTTGTTTGCCTGCCAGATAACGCGCCTTGTCGAAGGTGTGCGAGGCGCCGCGCACCAGTTCGATATCCAGCCGCAAATCATCTGCTTGTGAGCCGATCAGTTCATCCAGGCGCGGGTTATCCAGGCCTTTGATGATTTCGGAGGTGCCTTTTTCCGCATGCGGGTCAAAGAACGAAATCTCGTCGTTATACAGGTGATACACACCACGGAAGCTTTTGCCCATGCCAATCGGCCAGGTCATTGGCGCGCATTCCATGCCGAGCGTGGACTCAATCTCATCGAGCAGCTCAATCGGCGCGCGGCTTTCACGGTCGAGCTTGTTGATAAATGTGATGATAGGCGTATCGCGCATGCGGCAGACGTTGAGCAGCTTGATGGTTTGCGCTTCCACGCCGTTTACCGAGTCAATCACCATCACGGCGGAATCCACCGCGGTGAGCGTGCGATAGGTATCTTCTGAAAAGTCGTCATGGCCGGGGGTGTCGAGCAAATTGATCATGTGTTCGCGATATGGGAACTGCATGACGGAGGATGTGACCGAGATGCCGCGCTGCTTCTCCAGTTCCATCCAGTCAGAGGTCGCGTGGCGTGCAGCTTTGCGGCCACGCACCTCGCCTGCGACCTGAATCGCACCCCCGAACCATAGCAGCTTTTCCGTCAGCGTGGTTTTACCGGCGTCAGGGTGAGAAATGATGGCAAAGGTGCGGCGACGCGCAATTTCGTCTTGAAGTGAACTCATTATTGAATCTTATTGGCAAAGTGCGCATTTTACAGAAAAATAGACAAAAGACCGATGTGAAATACGAACTCTTGAGGAGATGAAGTCGTTAATTCATTCTACTTAAGCCAAAGGCTATGCCGGTAAAAATTGATAGGTAGCCGACAAGGACAACTAATTTAGCTAACTGATCGGTGTATAGTTTTGCGCGCATGTTAAGCATGGGTCTCTCGAAGAACCAGTACAGGGTAGAGGCTATGATGAAACCAAGCATGATAGCGATAATATGCTTCTCTGCAGGTGTGACGTTTAGAATGTGTTTTGCAATGGCGTTCGCCATGACACCACCTATCCATGCGTTCAAGTAAAGCGGATAAGAGATACCGCCCATGAATTTCCCAAGATTGTTTTTTCTACCTTTGATTGATAAAAACAGAACTATACTAACTGCACAAAAAGGCGCTAAATATTTATATAGACTGTCATTGGAGAGCATAATTGCCATGCTGACGATGGCAGTTAGGAGTGCTACAAATCGAGATTTTGTTGCCTCGTGAAAATTGCCGTATGTGTGAACCGCAACTATAGCAAGCACCCCAAAGGCAATACTGGCATAGTTTCCAGTAAACCAAGCAAGCATTGCGATTATCAGCCATGCGAGAGGACTTTGCCCGAACTTTTTGTTGATAAGTACTAAGAGGATAGGAGCGAATAAGTAAAATTGGCTATTTGCAATCTAGGGTTGGAATTAAGTTAAGATAGATAATACATAACTCCT